>JACCDG010854511.1_pt1 | contig 79810 bp, 113 predicted proteins | sample 7442471 | NCBI WGS metagenome assembly JACCDG01 (sample SAMN15323444, study PRJNA562643) | freshwater metagenome | isolation source: river surface water | place: USA:Blue River Watershed | collected 2017-08-17 | reverse complement strand
GCACTGAAGGACCAGAAGAGGGTCATGTCCAAGGAGATGGTCGAGCTGCAGCAGAAGCTCGACTCTTACGTGGAGGCGATGCGTGACCGTGAGCGCCGGGTGATCCCGGCAAGGCCCTTCGTCGCGCCGGGTACGTACACGCGTGAGCTGGACGAGTCCCTGCGGCGGGAGATCGCACGCTCGGAACTGGTTGGCCAATCCTCATCGAACTCGACGGTGAAGATGTACACGACGTACCAGCCGCCCATCGTGGCGGTCGGCGATGACTTCACGCCCCTCGCGCAGGACGAGCTGGGGGCCAGTCGGCAGCGCAAGCTCGACGTCAAGGTCGAGCCCGGGGCTGTCAAGCTGTACACGCAGAGCGTCGAGAGTAAGAGGCGCGTCAAGCTGAAGCCGAGAGGTGGCGCGTGAGAAAGTACGCTGAGCGCACGCAGGTCGCTATCTCACGCACGCGTGAGGAGATCGCTCGCCTGCTCACGCAGTGGGGTTGCTCGGGACTGCAGTGGACCGACGACTTCAAGGTGGGCCGCGCGATGCTGCAGTTCACGTGGGAGCACGACGACGTCCAGTACCTCGCGCGCTTCGTGATCACGGTGCCGAGCGAGGACAAGCTGCGGGCACAGGCGCGTCATGCAGTGTCGGGTCGCTTCCTGCCCGCACGCTTCACCCAGCTGCAGCGTGATGCTGGCAGGCGTGAGCACCGCGTGCTGTTCAACTGGATCAAGGCAGCGCTCAACGCGGTCGAGGAGGGCATCATCGAGGCCGAGCGCATCTTCCTGCCGTTCTTGGTCGGGAGAGACGGCCGCACGGTCGCCGACGTGGCGTTGCCCAACATGAGGAAGCTCGTTGGGCACTCGGCGCAAGCCCTGCTGCCCGACCTGAGTGGAGAGTCTTGAGAGGTAGATCGGTAGCCTCGATCGAGAGTTTGAACCCACGGCCACGTGGCCGTCGAACAGAGGAGAAGAGAACATGCCGAAGAAGAAGAGCGTCAAGAAGACCATGAAGGCAACGCCGACGGTGAAGCCTGCCAACCCGGAGCAGACCAAGACGCGCCGCAAGGAGCTGGCGCTCGCCTACGAGACCAAGATCTTCGGCGCGCTCGCGAAGGGCATGCGCCCGGTGCCGCTCGCGGGCCCGCTGGGTGTGCGCTCGGAGATCCTGCTCGGACTCATGAACGCGGGTGAGACCAAGGACGAGGCCCGCGTGCGCATCGTGCGTGAGTTCGCGATCAAGCACATGGACCTCGTCAACGCTGGCGTGTTCGACGCGGAGATCTGACCGCCCTAGAGTACTGAGAGACTATGAGCATCGCGCGTCGCATCGGCAACAATCCGCAGCACTTCAGGCGCAGCAAGTACCTCGCCCAGAACTTGGGTGGGGTGTGGACGTACAGTCCGGTGTCGCGCTGCTGGCTGTGTGATGACGGCCGATGGGTAGCGTCGGAGGGGGCGCACTTCGTCCTGCGTGACGCTCAGGGGGAGACGTTGGGTATCGTCGATGAGCACATGCGACCACCCATCGTGCTCCCTGAGCGTCGTGCCATGATGCTGGCGCGTGACGAGGAGGCCCTGCGCCTTTACCAGCTGGGACTCTCGTACGCCGAAGTCGGTCGGAAGCTGCAGCGCCTCGGGCCCAACAGCATGATGGTCGGTGGTCCGGTAGGCAAGGATCGTGCACGCCGTATCGTACGGCGCGCGATGTCGAGAGTCTGAGAGGTGGCGGCCTCATCAGCTAGAGAGTTCTGAGAGTGGTGGCCCCCGAGTTGAGAGAGGGTGGGAACGATGCCGACCGAGCTGGAAGCCGACACGCCCGTGAAGGTGAACGACATCTGGTACTGTGAGCGCTGCAGCCGCAACGGGCGCGTCGTGGTGGTACCCGATGAGGGTGCGTACGCGACCGTCGAGCGCATCGCTGCGACGCACAGGCGCAAGTCGCCTGATTGCCTGTCAGGTACGATGGACCTGCGCATCCTGACGCTCGAAGAGGACTGACCATGCGCATCAACCCGGCGATCTTCTACGGCCTCATCGGGGCCCAGCTGATGCTCGCGGTGCTCTCGATCGCCGAGCCCGCACCGAGTTTCAGGTTCGCCTTGCTGGGGGTGAACGCGGTGTTCGCCGTGTACCTCGCGGCCTGCGCCCTGTACGCGGTGAATCTCTGGTTGAAGAATGAAGGAGGAACGGATGAACGGCTACGAAGAGAGGATTCCCCCGGGCGGTCTGCGTCTGATCAAGATCGGGGCGGTGTTGGTGGTGCTGACCGTGGTGCTGCTGATGACGTTCAGCCTGCACACGGTGCCGGGCAACATGGTGGGGGTGAAGGAGACGTTCAGCGGCGGCGTCCAGCCTGATCCGCTGCCCGCGCGCACCTACTTCCTGTTCCGGCCCACCGAGGCGATCTACGACTACCCGCTCTCGATGCAGGTGTTCGTCATGAACGACCGCAAGGAGAGCGAGGGCGAGCAGGGTGAGGGGCGCGATCAGGACAGCTACCTCGTGCAGTCGTCCGACCAGCAGGACATGCGCATCTCGCTGCAGGTGCAGTGGCGCATCGACCCGGCGCACGTGGTCGAGATGCACAAGCAGGTGCGCAACAACATCACCGAGCGCCTCTTGCGCCCCGTCGTCATGCTGGAAGTGAAGAACGCGGCCACCAAGCGCACCGCGATCGAGGCCTACTCGGGCGAGGGGCTAGTCAAGCTGCAGGGCGAGATCTGGTCACGTCTCACAGCTGTCGATGGTGAGCTGCGCCAGCGTGGCGTGTTCGTCGACAACTTCGTGATCGAGCACATCGGGCTCAACCCGAAGTACACCGACGAGATCACGGCGCGCCAGATCGCGATCCAGAAGACCCTCAAGGAGAAGGAGCTGACCACGGCTGCGCAGGCAGAGGCACTGCGCGCCAAGGCCGAGGCCGAGGCCGATCTCAACCGTCAGGTGGTGGCGGCAGAGCGCGACAAGCAGGTCGGCATCCTGAAGGCCGAGCAGCAGAAGCAGCAGGCGATCCTTCAGGCCGAGGGCTCGAAGCAGACGCAGGCTTTGCAGGCGACCGGTGCGCGTGACGCGGCCCTTCTGGAGGCCGAGGGGACGCTCGCCAAGGGCAAGGCCTCGGCCGAGGCGCAGAAGCTCCAGCTGTCGGCCTACGCGGTGCCGGGTGCCGACGCCTTCGTCAAGATCGAGGTCGCCAAGGCGATGGGCACGTCCATGGGCAACGTGAAGGGCTGGCTGCCGCAGGGCATGAACGTCGCGACCATCGGTGAGAGCTGGACGCAAGCGATCGAGCGTCTCACGGCTGGCAAGACGCAGCCGTAGAAGAGAGACCTGATAGGAGTGACGAGATGGTCGGCTTGACCTACGCACGCTGGCTGGCGCTGTTCAGCACCATTGCCGTGCTGACCGTGTTACTGGCCATCTATCTGGACTCTGCGCTCGTGCTCGTGGTCAGCGTGCTGCCAGCGAGTGTGTCGCTGCGCGTGCTCAGAGACTGGCGCCGTGATCGCTTCCGTGCGGAGCAGTTGGAGAGGCTGAGAGGAGTGGCGAAATGGTGACCGTGACCACCTGCGATGTCGAGATTCACCTGCCCGGGGAGATCCCTTGATGTTCACGATCCCGCTGCTGGTGCTGGCAGGGATCTGGTGGCTGGTGTACCTCGCGGTGCGCAACGGTCGCCGGGGGCATGACCCGGTAGGTCGCTGCTGGTGCTTGGAGGTGCACGCGCTACCACCGTTCCCGAAGCACGTCCCGCCACCGCCACCGCCAAAGAAGCCCGAGGTCGTATACATCCGCTTGCTTTAGTCGCGTTGGCGTGCTAAAGTAGGTGCATGCAGACGATTATCCACGTCGCGCTCACCCAGACCGAGATCAATATCGGCAAGGTGAAGCTGTGCACGCTCTGCCCGGTGGCGCTGGCGATCAAGCGGGCGTTCGCGTTCCGCTTCGGGGTCGACGCTGCCGTGTGGGTAGGCTTGGACGGCCCATGCGGCGCGGTCGTCATGCTGGACGGGTTCGTGCTCAAGCTGCCCCGGGAGGTCGGCTTCTGGGTCAACCTGTTCGACAGCGGGATCAAGCCGTCTCCGATCGAGTTCGACATGGAGATCCCGAACGAACTTCTGGAGGCTGCGTGATGCGTCATCCGATCCAACCGCTGGCCAAGGACGATATGGGCGTCGTCCGGTTCAAGGAGAACAAGCTCGTCCGTGAGCTTCTCGACCACGGGCAGCGCACCGGCTTCGGGCTTAACGAGCTGGCGGTCAAGCTCAGCGGGCCGGAGTGCGCCGACGACTGGCGGCAGTTCGCCCAGCTCATCGGCTACAGCCTGTTGGGCTACGGTGACCTGAACTACGTCGACGACGACACGTACAACGCGGCCACGCGGATGTACGAGCAGGGTGAGGACGAGCGCGTGGCTCGCGTGGTGGCTCTCCAAGAGGAGCTGGACACGCTGCGCGAGGCCCTGCGCGAGCCCATGGCGCGGCTCTTCGGCGTCCACCCGGACGACCTGCGGAACGGCCGTGAGTGAGCAGCAGAAGCCGTGGCGAGCGGCCCGGCTCATTCACGACCCGCGCGGCCTCGGCCGTGAGGGCATGACGTTCTGGGTACGCCCAATGCCGCCCAACTTGAAGCCGAGGATCCTCGCGGACGACGGTGCGCTCGTCGAGGTCGAGAACGGCAGCAGGCTCACGACCAACCTCTTCCGGTACACGGGTGAGGAGCACGGCCGCCTGCCGCTGTCGGTGCAGGTCTCGGACGTCGAGCTGCTCGACGAGTACGCCGACGACATGGAGGTCCAGTTCGAGATCATGGACCCGCTGCCGGAGAGATCATGAGCCACCGCGTCGACATCAAGCGCATCCTCGCCGACCCGCAGCTGCGCCGCGAGATGATGATGGTGGAGAGGATTGAGGAATCATGACACGCAACAAGACACTCCCCCGTGACCTCCTGCTGGAGGTGCTCGGGCTCACCCATCAGGGTCGTGCGCCACAGGTGCTGAACGCGGGTATCCGCGAGCATCCCGAGCACGGGCGCTGCATTGTGATCGGCATCGGCTACCCGTGGCACAAGCACATGTTCGGTGACCCTCAGACGCACTGGGTGCCGGTCGAGTCGCTGGAGCGCCGCCTGCAGCTGGAGGAGGGGGAGCGCATCACGGCGGCCAACATGATCCCTGCGATCGTCGGTGCTGGTGGCCTCATCGCTGCGACCATGCTGCGCGTGACGATCTACAAGCCCGACGGGCTGGGGGAGCCACCGACCGACACGGTGCAGTGATGGAGAAGCCGTTGATTCCCGGGTGGGATCCGTGTGCAGGCAACCTGAACCTGCTCGACTCTGCGCGCCAGCACGTGGCCCCGGCCGACCTGCGTGAGCTGATGGACGCGGAAGGTCAGCCGATCATCGCACGCCTGCCCGAGGGCTGGGTGTGGAGTGATTCGGCTGAGGGGCAGCATCGCATGGCATCGGTGATGATGCCGGAGGCCAAGCCGGAGCGCATCGGCAGCGGCGGCCTGCGTCGTTTCATCGTTCACCTGCGCCGCCTGATGTTGGGAGAGTAACTGAGAGTGGCACGTCACAAGAGGACTGCATGAAGTACTACGCGACCGCACGCGGCCCACAGCTGATCTACATCGTCCGCAAGGGCGACGACGAGGTGCCGTACTTCGACACGCACCCGGTCGTCGGCCCGATCCTGTTCACCAGCGACGACGTGGTGCAGCACGGCCTGCGAGTGGTCGGTGAAGCCACCCTGTGTGGCTACACGCAGCCGGTGGACTGGAGGCTGACGGGATTCTTCGTGCGTACCTCGGTGCTGCCTGCACCCATCGAGCGGTCCAACGTGATCCTCGACTACGTGTACGTGCCGCAGGTGGTTGCCATGGCTGAGGTGAGCCGTGAGCGTTCGCCGCAGTACGCGCGCGAGCGCGCCCGTGCGAAGAACGAGTCGAAGGTGCCGCCAGCTGTGCTGCCACCACCCGGGTTTGCACAGCCGAGCCTGTGGCGCGATCTGTCCAATGGGTGCATCTGCCGGGTCGGCGAGTTCCGACCCAGCTGCCCGACGTGTGGGCTGAGAGCACGCTTTCGAGGGGATACTGAGAGGACGAGAAGGAGATTCTGATGCCCGAGCCGCAGCCGATCCAAGAGGCCACCGTGCGTGGGCGCTCGATCACCGGGGGCTATCCGGCCGAGGAGCGTTACACCGTCGAGGACGTGAAGTTCGCTCACAAGCTCGCGCTCGCGATGCTGGCCGACCGTCGCGTCAAGACCAGCGTGCGCCCCGGGGTAACCAAGAACGGCAACCCGTTCTTCGTGCTCGCCGTCGAGGACGAGCCCGGGGCGCAGGACTTCGCCAAGATCGTCGGTGCGATGGTGACCCGGGCGCTGCGCATCGCGTCCGAGGAGGACGCAGCGTCTGGTCGTGAGCTGTATGCGCTGGCGATCGAGAACATCCTGCTCGTCGCCGACGCGCGCCTCGCAGGCGCCTACGGCCTCGCCCCAGAGGGTGAGACGCTCGGCGACGCCGACTTCGATGCCATGCTGCGCCGCTGGCTCGGTGTGGCGACCACGCTGCGGCCGTGGCTCGAAGCCAAGGTCGACCACGTACCCCTGCGCTCACAGGCCGCGCGCAGTCGTGACGCCGCGTGATGCCATCGACCGCGTGCACGGGTGTGAGATGTGCATGATCGATCAGGCCGACCGCTGCGACTTCGAGGTGAGCGAGTATCCTCGCGCGCGCAAGGAGCACCGCTGCGAAGAGTGCGGGCGGATGATCCAGCCCGGCGAGCGTTACCGTCGCACCGTCCAGAAGTTCGATGGTGACGTGAGTGCATGGAAGATGTGCACGCACTGTGAGGCAGCGGCTTCGTATCTCATCGAGCACTGCAACGGGTACCTCGTCGGCGGTGTGCTTGAGGATCTGGAAGAGCACTGGGCAGAGCGTGCGCCAGACCGGATGTTCCTCGGACGTGCGATCGTTGGGATGCGGAAGCAGTGGCTGCGACGCGACGGGTCTTTGATGCGGCGGCTTCCCGACCTCGGCACCACGAAGGGGGTGGGCAAGATCGAGCAGCTGCCGAACAACGTGGCCTCGACGCAGAACGCGAACCGCAGTGGAGGAAGCAACACGTGAAGATCTATCTCGGAGTCCCGACCTACGACGGGCAGATCCACTACGGCGTGCACCGCTCGATCGTGAGCGCGAGCGTCCAGCCCGGCAACATCACGTCGGCCTTCGTGCAGTCGTCGGCCCTCACGCGCGGCTTCAACATGCTGTGGTGCGCGGCCCTCGACGGGGGCTTCGACTACTTCGTCATGCTGCACGCCGACATCGAGGTGCGCACCAAGTGCTGGCTCGACATCTTGCTGAAGCAGCTCGGCACGGCCGACGTGATCAGCGCGGTCTCACCGCTGAAGGATGCCTCCGGGCTCACCTCGACCGGCATCGAGCGCACGACGATCCACGAGCTGGATCAGCCGAGGAGCCTCACGCTGAAAGAGCTGGCGGACTTCCCACAGACCTTCGAGGCCGAGGATGCAGCAGAGGTCCTCGACCTGCCCATCGAGTACCAGTACCGGCTGGCGGTGAACACCGGCTGCCTCGTGGTGCGGCTCGCCCCGGAGTGGACCAAGCAGTTCGTCTGGACCGACGGCGACGCGATCATCCAGCACGACAACGGCCGCCACGTGGTGTTCATCCCCGAGGACTGGCAGTTCTCACGCACCGTGAATCAGTACGGCGCGCAGGTGCGCGCCACCACGGCGGTCGAGATCGCACACCATGGCACCAGCGTGTGGTCGAGCTGGGCCAAGTACGGGCAGGAGCGTGACGAGGAGTACTTCCGGCGAGGTGGCGTATGAGCGATCCGTGCGACTACAAGAAGCAGCTGCAGACCGCCATCGAGTACGCGAACGTGCACCTTGCCCAGCTCGCACGCGAGCTGCTCATCCGCGATGACACGGGCGTGCTGCCCAACGGCCGCATGAAGGAGCTGCGCGACATGTGCAGGTTCGGTGGCGTGCAGGCCATGCTGGTCGCCGAGTCGCTGGTGAAGAAGGCTGCCCTGCAGCACGCCGCCCGAGGATGACCCGACTGCTCATCGTTGCCGGGACGCACGAGCAGGCCCGCCAGTACGCGCGCGAGAACGGCGTGAAGAGCTGGCTCCACGTGCGCCGGGAACTCGACGTGGTCGGCCGTACCGTCAAGGAGTACGTGCTCGTCGGCACGTGGTACGACTTGCCGCGCATCGACGAGATCGTGGACGCGCTGGAGAGGCGCCTCGATTGTGAAGGCTTCGCGCAGCGTGTCGCAATGCGCGGGGTGTGAGATGAGCGAGCGCGGTATCGACAAGCCGGGTTGGTTGCTGCGTCAGATGGCCGACGTGGAGCGCGAGTCGAAGAGCTGGCCTGCGCGCATGAAGCGCGCCGTCGCAGAACGCCTCGGCGAGGCTGACGCTGTGGACCAGATCGACCTCGATCGTGTCGTGCGGGGTCTCGTGCGTAACGCGCGCCACGCCAACATGATCCACCTCACCCCCGGGAAGCCTCTCTGGTCGGTCATCAAGGACCTGACCGGGCTCGGCTCCACCAGCGCGAAGGCCCTCTGCCGCCGGTATGGGTGTGACCCGGACGAGCCCCTCAAGGGGGAGTGATGGACACGAGAAACGACCCGACGCGCTTGGCAATCGCCGCTGGCCTTGACCTGATCGACAAAGAGCTTTGCCCGAAGTCGAAGGACGGCCACGGGCACTGCGTCCACTGGTGGGACGGCTGTGATCCGTGCTGCTGGTGTGGCGACAACAGCGACCCTCAAGCTGATCCGGAGAGGTAGCCGCTTGCATTAGTGTCGTTGCCGTGCTAAAATGCGGCCCATGCGATACCGAACCCTGATCCTTTTCGCGGCCCTCTTCGTGGGGCTCTCCGTGGGCACGTCCCAAGCGACGATCCTGTGCAACGGCGACTCGAACACGGCAGCGAGCCCGCTCCCGGACGACGTTCGCTGGTGCGAGCGTCTCGGCGTACTCATCGGAGACGACGTCATCAACCGTGGTGTGGGCGGCAGCGCGATTGTCAGTAAGCAGCACGCCTACTGGTACGGCAGCCCGATGTGGGGTGACTTCTACATCGACGCCGAGATCGTCGACGTCGACCCCTTCTGGTTCTGGAGCCACGGTGCAAGCACGTATCTAGGCAGGCCGACGTACTCCCCGCTCCCCAAGTTCGACACGGTGATCCTCGCGTGGGGGACGAACGACTTGAATGCGTACAGGTACACGCCGGGGGAAGTCATCAAGGCCATCAAGAAGGCGCGGCGGAAGTTCGCTGCCTACGGGGCCAAGGTGTACGTCGCCACGGTGCCAGCGATCTACGAGCTGGACGGCACCAAGGCCGCGCTCGACGTGACCATCCAGCAGCTGAACCGCAAGATCCGGGGCAACTTCCCGAAGACCTACGTCGAGTTCTACGAGGGCTTCACGTGGGCCGACTACAGCGACCGCCTGCACCTGAACGCGCAGGGGCACGAGAAGCGCGCTCTGGCCGCGCTGGAGGCGCTCACGCGATGAAACGCATCCCGGTCGACTTCGATCTGATCGACTCGAACGGTCACGTGTGCCTCACCCCGCCGGGGGCCGTGCGCGCGATCAAGGAGCAGGGCTACCTGATGAACGGCGAGCGCGTGCTGCTGATCGGTGAGAGAGACGGCGGGCTCGTCACGGTTGAGGCCAACGTCTTCGAGACGGCTTCGACGCCAGCGGGTTGGCGCGCAGTCCAGTTCTCGGTCTTCGGGCGAACCATCGCCAAGGACTACGATCCCTACCCCGAGGACGTCACGATCGCGCCGTGGCCTGCTGGCGGCTGGAAGGTCACGGTGAGCGTGCAGGAGAACGAGAAGCAGGTATCGAACCAAAGTATCGTCCTGCGTCACCCGGACTCGCTGGAGAAGCTGCAGGACGCGGTCAACCTCGCCATGGTGAAGGCTCCCGATGGCTCCGGCGATTGACCTGCCCGGTGGCGGGACGTTCTACGCGATACGTCTCACGACACTCGATGGGATCCCCTTCCTCGCGTACAGCGGGGCCGATGGGGTCGGCGTCGCGCTCTTCAAGAAGTACCGTGACGCCATCAAGCTCCGGGACGAGTTGGTCGCCCACGGCATCTGCCGTGGAAAGGTGATCCGTGTGCACGTCACGTGGCGCATCACCGAGGAGACCGGCCCCAAGCGCAGGAGGAAGTCGTGAACACCTACTTGCAGGCTTTCGCACGCACGATGATTGCCACTGCCGCCATTGGCGTCGCTCTCGCGATCGTGTGTCTCCTCACGTATCTCATCGTCGATGTTCTGACCCCTGCGGGCTACTTGTGGGCAGGTATCGGGGCGGGCTACTTCGCACTCGTATACTGGGTGATCCTCAGAGACCTGCGCAAAAAAGAAGAGCGCGCTCGTCGGCGCGAGATCGATGCCCCTCTTTAAGTGCGACCAGTGTGGCTGCGTCGAGAACACGGCGTGCAGCGGCTTCTGGCACCGTGAGTGGGACCAGCGTGACGGCACAGGAGACGGACGCGCGCTGTGCTCCGAGTGCGACCCGCAGATCGGCAAGTGGCACGCCCGCTTCGAGAAGAGGCCATGGCCGGAGAACGACCCGAACTACATCGACGTGCGCTCGCCTGACTGGCCACACGGGCCGAATCCTCCTGCACCTGTGGTTGCCAAGGAGGCACCGCGTGTGCCAGTGAAGCGGAAACCGCCCAGAGGCTTGAAGCGGAGGAGGAGAGGTTGATGCGTAGACGGAACCTGCTGCAGCTGCTCGCTGGTACGCTCGCTCTGCCGGGCCTCGCGAAGGCTGCTGCACTGCCTGCTCCGGCACCCGAGGCTTCGGCACCGATCAAGCACAAGGAGTGGGATCGCGAGCGCCTGCCGCAAGCGTTTTTCTCGTCCGCGCAGATCGAGGGTGAGGAGATCATCTTCGAGCAGCCCGAGCGCAACCGGTACAGCAACCGTGTGCTCACGGCCCGGCTGTCTTGGGCTCCGGTCGTACCCGGCACGCTGCGCCTGCACGTGAACGGCCACAACATCGCGATTGATGCGGGCGGCCTCCCGCGCAGCTTCAAGATCGACTACGAGACCGGGGAGATGACGTACTACTCGTTCGGTGGCATCGAGTTCGTCGGGTGCGAACCCGGTCGGATCTGCTTGCAGGCCGACTACAAGTACGCGATGGGTTGATCCACCGGTCCTACCCTCAAGGGGTAACTGCGGGGCTGTCAAAAGAGGGGTACTAACCGCAGCCGGTCATTTTTGTGGTGGAGGTGGATGATGAAGGTGGACGCGTTCTACATGTCTGTGATCGAGGCCTCGACGATGTCCAGTGCGGTCGTCGTGGAGGATGACCGGACGTCCGAGGAGATCGAGAGCGATCAGTCGACCCCGAATCTCGATCTGATCTTGCAGTCCGTTCCCATCGAGAGCGAGAACGTCGACGAGGAGATGGCTGCCATCGAGGCGCAGCCCGGCTTCAAGAACTGGATCCCGGAGAACCGTGATCGCGCACGCACTGGTGTCCTGCTGAGTGCGGAGGCTCTCGCGCTCGACTCCACGGTGTCGAACGTGGAGCTGCACGCGCTCGCACGCCTCGCCCGGCAGGTGAGCGGCCTCAACGAGGTGAGGCTTGTGAGCGACGAGCATCGGGAGCGGCTGAGCGCGCAGCAGCTGGAGTACTCGAACAAGCTCGCGGCTGCGGTCGCTGGTCTCTGCGAGCGCACCGTCGGTGCCGCGTTCGAGTCGTTCGGACTGCCGCGCTGCGGGTCACCGGTCCCGGTGGAGTGAGCCAGCCGTAGCTGGCAGTGGGGGTGTTGGGTGGGGTTCAAGATCGACGCGTACTACCTGCGCGTAGTCGACGTGCCGACGGATGACGACATCCCGACGGTACACTTGATGGTCGAGACCATCGGCATCGACTCCGATCTCATCGACGCGCAGATGCGCGAGGTCGAGTCGCAGGAGGGCTTCAAGAAGTGGCTCCCCGGCCCGCGTGACGTCCTGCGCCAGCAGCTGCAGCGTATGCGCAACGCCCTTCAGGGGGAGCTGCACGGGGTGCACTACCACGAGGTGCTCGCGCTCTGGAAGGCAGCCAGCAAGGTGCGCGCCTTCGACGAGCTGCGTACCCGGCACGAGGTTGGGCAGACCATGGTCGACGCTGACTTTAAGGCGCGCCCCATGACCGACGATGAGCGTGAGTTCCTCGTCTCCCGTGCGCGTGAGAGCTACGACGAGGCCGTCAAGCTGCTCGTCGATGAAGTGGCCGCCATGCGCAGTCGTACGGTCGACGTGATGTTCGACCTCTACGGTGTCGACGTCAGCTACCGGCCGCCCGGTGAGGCCGTCCCGGGGGCCTTCGAGAAGTCTGGCCCCGCGCACAAGGAGAGCGGCTGCCACTACTGCGAGACCGTGCCCGAGTGTCGCTCTCCGTGGGGACACTGGCTGCTCGCGAAGCTCGACCTGTCGTCGTGGGGTCTCTGACGAACGTCCTGCTGGCAGCACTGGACTGCGCCCTCTGGTCGACCATCGTGACGTGGCTCCTCTGCGCGTTCGCGGGTCACCAGTTGTTCGCGCCGTGGATCGTGATCACGCTCGGGCTCTCGCGCCTCGGCCTCGTGGTGTGGACCGTGTGGCGGTACGACCTCGACTGGCACAAGCATCGTGACCGGATCTTGGGGAGTGAAACTGAGAGCAGGCTCTCGTATCCGACTTCGGAGAGCACTGAGAGTAAAGGTGGCCGAGCCATCGGAGAACAGCAGCGCGCAAGGGTGGGCAAGTCCCTCACGGGTGGCAAGAGCTTTCCTGCCGCTGCGACCATCACAACTGAGAGAGCAGAAGGCGGCACAAATGGGCGGTGAGCGCTGGGACTTCAGCCGGGTCAACGTGATCGACATCGAGACCACCTGCTGGGAGGGTGATCCGCCGGAGGGCGAGACCAGCGACATCATCGAGGTCGGCATCGCGGTGCTGCGGCTCAAGGACCTCGTGATCGAGAACCGCGACAACATCGTGGTGCAGGCGAAGCGCTCGAAGGTGACGCCCTTCTGCACCTCGATCAACCACCTGACGCAGGAGCGCGTCGATCAGGGGGACGACTTCCAGTCCACGTGCCGCATGCTGCGGGACGTCTACAAGGGGCGCGAGCGCATGTGGGCCTCGTACGGGGACTTCGACCGCACCCGCTTCGAGCGCCAGTGCCGGGAGCTGAACGTGGCCTACCCGTTCGGCAAGCCGCACCTGAACATTCGGACCCTGTTCACGACCGTATTCGGGCTGGACAACCGGCCCGGGACCGACGAAGCTCTGGCCATGCTTGGGCTGGAGTTCGTGGGGACGCGGCACAACGGGGGAGACGATGCCTACAACGGCGCCCGGATCCTCGGCGCGCTCTACCTCGCAGCCCGGACGACCTTGGGGGTGGTGGATGGGTTGGGGAGAGCGGGAAGGACGTCGTAGTGCTGCAACACGCGACCAGCGTCATCGGGCCACCGGGTACGGCCATGTCTTCTGCCGGACGTGACCTTCTCGTCGTCGAGTTGCGGCAGCAGGTCAGGTCACTCGAAGAGCGCAACCGAGAGTTGCACCGCGAGCTGATCGAAGCCAAGCGCGCGTCGGTTCGCGTGGTCGAGCTGGAGGGCAAGGTGGCCCAGCTCGAAGACCAGCTCGCCGACAAGGACGGCGAGATGGAGGTCGAGATCCAGAACGTGATCGAGGAGATCGACACGGAGCATCAGGGCCAGATCCACATGATCGACCGCATCGTCTACGAGACGATCGACTTCACCGAGCCGTCCTTGATGGCCGAGCAGTTCTACCACGTCCTCACCGCCGAGAACGGCACGCACACGAGCTGGGGCAGTGCCCCTGAACGTACTCGTCGCGCGTTCACACATGCCTGCGAGATCATGTTCCGTGACGTGCGTGGCGCGATCCACGACTACAACCGAGGTATCCTTCGCACGCCCAAGCAGGTCGGCTCTTGACGATCTGCGTGCTCAGGTGTAGTGAGCGTGCTAAAGTTCGCTCGCTCTAGCGGAGGAGGTTGTGGATGAGTGGTGACGAGATGCCCGAGCAGACGGTCGAGCAGGTGGATGTCTTCGAGCCCCTGCTGAATCGCGTGCTGGTGCAGAAGCTGGAAGCGGCGAACCGCACCGAGGGTGGGATCCACCTGCCGTACAACCGCGAGCGCAAGTTCGAGAAGTGCGCCGTGATCGCGGTCGGGCCGGGTATCCGGGACGAGCAGGGCAACTACAAGCCGCTCAGCGTGCAGCCCGGCGACATCGTCTACTGCGGTCGCTTCCAGATGGACGAGATCGAGGTCAATGGCATGACGCTCGCGCTCGTGCACGAGAACGACATCCTCGGCCGCGTGAAGAAGGTCGCTGCCGTCGAGGCCCCGCATCGCTTCATGAGCAGCCGTGACGGCAAGAAGTGCGTCAAGTGCCAGAAGGCGAAGCACGCGAAGCTGCACACCGTGGTATGAGCGGCGAGCTGAGTCCGGCGGCCAAGGCCGCGCGCCAGCTGGTCGAGGACGATCTCGTCGAGCTGGGTGGGCACGAAGGGGTGCTCTTCGCCGACGGCTTCGACGAGGCGCTCATCGGCTACGTCGAGCGCTTCAGCGGCAGCGAGGGTCGTGTGCAGGTCGCCCTCTACGATCGCCGCAAGTGCATCGAGATCCTGACGCAGGGTGGGATGGGCCTCGAAGAGGCCGTCGAGTACTTCGAGTTCAACGTGATCGGGGCGTACGTCGGGGAGTACACACCGGCCTTCGCGACCATTCCGGAAGAGCCGCAGGGAGATTCTTGATGCACAAGATGCGCGTGGTGGCGGTCGTGCCGTCGATTCACACGGGTGACGTCGCGAAGTCCCTTGCCTTCGAGGGCGTCGACTACTCGGTGTTCGCCGACAACACGTCGGCCACGGCGCACGTGGCGATCTCGCGCACCCCGGATCTGGTCATCGGCAACGGCTCGTTGCTCACGTGGGTGATGGGCTGCAGCACTCTGCAGGGCGTGCCGTTCGTGGCACTCGACGAGACCGGCATCCTCTCCGAGGACGTCGCCATTCACGCTGGCGCGCGCGAGCTGATCTCGCTCTACGAGACGCCGTCGGATCGTGTATCCGAGTGGTGGGCCGACACGCTGCACCGGCTGGTGGAGCAGTACAAGCCCGCTCAGCCGAGGGTGGAGCATCACAGCCTTGCGAGGATGCAGACGCCTGAGGAGCGAGCGACCGCTGCGGCGGACCAAGCCTACTCTGCTCCGACCAGCGCGGTCCACTTCCACGCGCGCAACGCGATCATCGCTGCTCTCACGGCCGCGTTCACCGAGATCGACCAGCTACGTGTCCGAGTCGATCAGCTGGAGTGCAGGTTCAACAACTCCGAGAGAGCCTGATGGCCCTCCGCTCCTACACTCCCGGGCAGCAGAGCAAGTGGTCGCTGGACCGCCGCGCCCGCATGCGCGAACAGGGGCTCTGCGAGGTCTGTGGCAAGGCGAAGTGGGAGGGAACGACGCAGTCCCTCTGCCACGAGCACTACCAGCTCGCGCGCGAGCGCAACCGCAGGAACCGGGTGCTGCGCAGGCAACGTGGCCTGTGCGTCGACTGCAACCGGCCGTCCGAGAACAACGGGCAGGCGATGCGCTGCGGCATGCACGCGCAGAGGCGCTACCGGGCGCGCTACTGGTTCACCTCGGCCGCGTGGTACTGGCAGAACCGCGAGCAGCTCGAAGGGCACCATGAGGAAGTCTGACTGGCCAGTCTCGGTGCATCACCGAGGTGGCTGGTGTGCCACCAAGCGCAAGCGCACGCCCTCGGTCTACGAGAACATCACCAACGCCCGCACCGTCTGCGGGTGCAGCGTCGTCCTGCCGTGGGGCTTCGCACGTCGCGAGCCAGACTGCCCGGACTGCAAGAAGAAGCTGGAGGAGAAGAGCAATGGGTGAGATGCCAGATTACCTGAAGCGTGTCGTCGAGGAGCGCAACCAGCTGCACGAGCGTCTCGTGAAGCTGCGGGCCTTCATGAACTCGACGGGCTTCACGCAGATCGACGAGGCCGAGCAGCGTCGCCTCAACCTGCAGGCGATGCACATGGACTCCTACGAGCGCGTGCTGAACGAGCGTCTCGGGGTAGTGGCATCGGCCTGATGAGCAGCCTCGCCGACCGTCTGTGTGTCACTCTCGGCGTGATCTCCGAGGAACCGTACTTCAAGCGTCGCATGGCCGAGGATGCGACGACCCGAGAGTACATCGACGGTGAGATTCTCACCGAGGTGAGGCTCAACGAAGAGTTCCCCTCGTGCACCATCATGTGGGACGTGGACGAGGATCTCAGGCGCAGCATCCTCGCCGTGGCCGTCACCGAGAACGGTGAGACCGTCGGCGGGCTGATCAAGAACGGCACGGTGACCATCACCGAGGGGCCTACGCATGGCTGCTTCACCGATCGGCAAGGGTAAGCCCGGCGGGCTCATCTGCCGGAAGTGCGGCGGCTCCGGGCGTTGCGGCATGGTCGCACCGTGCTACGGCACCGGATGGGAAGAGACTTGGGGCGGCACGTGGAAGCCGATCATGGCGCACCGAAAGGTGGTCGGGCCACAGCCGTTCTACATCATGGGGACGTTTCCGACCTTGATGGTCGTCCCCGCAGACGAGCAGCCGAATCTGATCGGCTGAGAGGGGCAGCTGGCGAGCAGGCGTCAGGTCAGAAAACCGTGAGCGTACATCGAGGGGACGCGCCCATTGTGGCGCTCGAAATGGGCCGCTCGGGGCTGCCTCAGTGGTCCCGGCCACGTGGTAGGTGTACACCGATCCGTTGTAGTGGCGACCCCTTCCCTGCGATTGAGCCAGCTGCCCACACTTGACTTAGTGTCGTTAGCGTGCTAAAAAGCACGCATGCCTTGGGACACCCAGATCGTCGACCGCAGTCGGCGGCCTCACCCGAAATATCGGGTGTTCAGCATCGCCGTCCCGTGGGACGAGCACGAGGAGTTCAAGGCCCTCGTCGAGGCTGCTCGGGAGCGCTTCAAGCGTGACGACTCACGCAAGCTCCACAAGGTGTACACGCACGAGATGCTGGGCCACCTGCTGGCTCGGTATGCGAACAGGTAGTTGACGTAGTGTTGTTGTCGTGCTAAGCAAAGCCCCTGACCCATGGAAGTTGACCAGACCACGAAGCCGTTGAGCCCACGTTCTCGGGAAAGGGCGCGCCGGAAGGCTGCTGGTATGCAGCCTCGCGTCTACCGGTACAGGCTCAAGCCGTCAAAAAAGCAGGCCGAGAGGTTGGTCGTTCTAGGTCAGACCGGACGCAGGTTCTGGAATGCTCTTCACGTGCAGTTCCATGGGAAAGAGCCGGGGCCAGAGGTCTACAGTAGGTTCGTGAAGGCAACGAGCCCGGAGCGCCATCCAGCTGCCGCACAGCTCCCGGCTGTCGTGGCCAACGGGGTGATCGCTGATTACGGGCGCGCCATCAAGACGTGGCAGTCAACGCTGCAGAACAAGGGGCGGCGGTGGGCCGAGAAAAACAATCGTCGTCCCCCACAGCTGAAGCCCAGTGGTCGTATGGTCCTGTCGTGGCAGTGGCAGAGTGGGGCGGCCAGTTTGATCAACACCGCCGGAATGGCCGTGCCCGGGTGGGGTAAGGAGCGTCTCCCGGTGGTGCAGCACAGACCGTTCCCCGATGACGCCGAGATCACAGCGGTGCGCATCACGCGCGACGCGCTCGGGTACTGGTACGCCGCTGTGTCCCTTCAGACTTGCATCCCCGCTGGTGTAGCCCCAACCCCGGGGCTTGTGATTGGTATCGATCTCGGCGTGACGGAGCCCATGGTAGCCGCGACTGCAGAGGGGCGCGTCGTTAATTTGGTTGACGCGTCGACTCTTTCGGTGAAGATCGACCAAGTCGACAGGGCCGTGGATTATCAGCAGAGCCGCCGTGACCGCGCACGCCATTTGTGCCCTGAGCACGAGAAGCATCGGAAGTACGGTTGTCAGGCCTGCGTCGACACACGCAGTCGCAGGTTCCTGCGGCGCGCTGACATCGTTCGACGCACGCAGTACTACCGGCAGAATCTGGTTCGTGATGCGGCCCGAAAAGTGGCCGCGAAGCTCCGTACGATCGGGCCAGAGGTCGTCGGACTCGAAGCGCTGCGCGTCGTGAACATGACCAAGCGTGCCAAGGGAAAGGGGGCTGCAGCAAAGGCTGGTTTGAACCGCAAGATCTTGTCGCGTGGCTTTGGTATGGTCGCGCGTGAGATCGAGACGGCTCTTGGTACGGCGGTCTACTCGGTGTCGGCTGCGTACACGTCACAGACGTGCAGTCGGTGTGGTGTCGTCGATGCCAAGCAGCGTCAAGGAAAAATCTACCGTTGTGCCTGTGGTTATGTCGGCGATGCCGACGTGAATGCAGCGACGAACATCGCGAGACGAGCGGCTGTCGTTGCAAAACAGGCAGAGGAAAGGGCAGCGGCACGGGCTGCTGCCAAGGGCAAGGCTATGCCCGACCGTGGTCGTCCACGGAGGCGAGTTGCGGGTACCATGACTGGGGGAGGGCTGACACCGCCAGATTCAGGGGCCACAGCGCTCGTTGCGAGTGGCGAGGTGCTGCCGTGAACACGGCAGGTGCTCGAAACCGGAATTCCGAGAGACCCTCGGAGGCTACGAGTAACCCGTCGACGACTTCGAGCGTTAGATTGACGCTCGATGGCTCGCCGCTCGAAAAACACCCAGAACTCGAAGTGGAGGGGCGTACTTGTACGTGTGCCGTTGCAGCTGATGCCAAGAGACTCGGGTGTGAGCACGGTCTCCTGACATCCACCCCGACGCAGCTCGACTCGTTGCAGCTGATGCCAAGAGACTCGGGTGTGAGCACCTCAGCGGGCTGTTGGTCGAGGCCATCGATCCTCCTTGGTTGCAGCTGATGCCAAGAGACTCGGGTGTGAGCACAAGCACTGCGCGGAGCACCATCGACGACCGCAGGGAGTTGCAGCTGATGCCAAGAGACTCGGGTGTGAGCACCAGCGCGAGTGGTTCGAGTCCACCGCACCGATCAAGGTGGTTGCAGCTGATGCCAAGAGACTCTGGTGTGAGCACAGATGGGTGTCGGCTTCGTGCGCGCGGGCCATCGCGTTGCAGCTGATGCCAAGAGACTTGGGTGTGAGCACCCCGACCACGCTCGCGGGATGACGTGATCCTCGGTGTTGCAGCTGATGCCAAGAGACTCGGGTGTGTGCACGATCCGGGTGTGTGCACGGCGCCAACCACGAGATGATGCCAAGAGACTCGGGTGTGAGCACGGCGAGTGAAACTTGGGTGTGAGCAGATAGTACCGCACGCGAGGCCGCCGTGCTAAAGCACGCGCCTGAAAGGATGGATGAACGGATGTCGAACTTCAAGAAGTACCCCACCTTCCAGCTGGGTCAGACCGTCGAGTGGACGAGTCAGGCGAACGGCTGCACGAGGACCAAGCGTGGCACGATCGTGTGCGTGGTCGCGGCTGGCAGGCCGGTCAACGCCAGAGAGTTCCCGGGCCTCCAGAAGGGTGCCCCCGTCGGGATGGCGCGCCAGCACGAGAGCTACATCGTGCGCGTGCCGACCAAGACCGGTGCGGGCAAGGGCAGGCACTACTGGCCGCTGGTGTCCCAGCTGCGCGCTGTCGAGGAGACGGCGCCCGAGACTCAGCAGATCGCCAGCTGAGTCTCGTGCTCTGGGGAGGGGTGGGGATGAAGACGCTGGCTCTGGAGAAGGCTGTGGGCCCTGATGCCGAAGTGGTCACCAACGAGGCCGGGGCCCACCAGTCTCACGTTCCGTTCCGCTTTGACCTGATCCCGCCCGGCGCGCTCTTCGCCGTCGCCGAGATCTTGGCACACGGCGAGGGCAAGTACGGGGCCGAGAACTGGCGCGGGATCACCGACCCGGCCGTGCATGCGAACCACGCGCTCGCGCACTACTACTCGTGGCTCTGCGGCGATGACTCGGAAGGCTCTCCGCTCGAACAGCTGGCGCGCGCCTTCTGCCGCACCGCGTTCGCGCTGGAGATGGAAGTCCTGCGCCTGCGTGCTGGTGGGCCACAGCGGCCGAAGATGGTCTACCTGTCGCCAGACTTGACCCCCGGCGCACATGGTCAGCACCTCGACGTGATCGAGCGCACCAAGCGTGCTCTGAGCGCCGTTGACCTGTCGGAGACGCCGATCCGGATGTTCGCCTTCAACGGCAACTGGATGTCGCCTGACGAGGGGGAGAAGCTGGACGGCATCTCCGAGGCCAAGCGCCGCAAGCTCGTCAAGGATCAGTGGAAGGGTGTGAACGAGAAGGTCGGCAAGATGGTGGCTGACGCACTCTTCCCCGAGCTGAAGAAGAAGAAGCGCACGGCGAAGAGGGTCGTCGTGGCTGGCAAGAGCGTACGCAAGGCGAAGCTGGTCAACGACCTGCTGAAGTCTCGTGGCAAGAAGGCGGTCGCGAAGAAGAGGGCTCCGCGCGCCAAGAAGTGATGTCTGTGCCGGGCAGGTTCCCGGCTTGTGGTGGTGTGGGGTGGAGGTCGAGATGGTTGGATCGGGAACGATCGGCGAGATGCTGAGTCGCTTCATCGAGTCAGTGAACGAGGGTCCTCCCACGGGGCTACGTGTCTCGCTCATGCGCAAGCCGGACGACGGCGGGCCGGTGATGCTGGTTGCCGAGGTAGAGGACGATGACTTCGCCGCGAAGTTTCACTTCGAGATGAAGTACGGCGAGACCAACCGCAAGACGGCTGGCTGACCGGGTCGCGCACATGCTGACCCAACAAGCCGAGGTGAAGCGTTGCCCTGCTTGTGGTGAGACCAAGCCTCTGACGTTCGAGCATTTTTACCGAGCGAAAAGCAGGTTGTCTGGGTTTCGGCCGATCTGTAAGCCGTGCGTCAATATACAAAACAGAGAGTACAACCGAAACCATCCAGAGAAGGCTGTAGCTCGCGTAACTAGGTCTCGTAATCGTAGTGCAGAGAGTCGCCGGGATCACAGCGAGCGCTCAAAGAAGTGGGCACGAGAGAACCCAATTCGACTTCGAGATGGCAGGGCAGCCTCTGAGTTTGGTGTCCCCAGAGGCTGGTTCGAGGAGCAGTTGGAGAGGACCGGGGGGCGCTGTGAAATCTGCGGTACCCTGCATCGCTCCGCTGTTTACCCAAAATTTCTCTCGGTAGACCACTGCCACTCTACTGGAGCTGTGCGTGGTCTACTTTGTGAGAGGTGCAACTTTGGCCTTGGTCACTTCAAGGATGACGCGTCACTACTGAAGAGGGCTGCTGACTATCTGATCGCTCGCTCGTGCCAGCCGCTCTTCCTAGAGGAGGGCGGGGGATGCTGACCCGGGTACACGTCAACCGTCACACGCTCGCTAGAAATCGAAAGACTGGTCGTCACGACCCCGCGATCACTGTCAAAACCAGCCGCTCGAACACCTACGCGCACGAGGTCGAGATCAAGGGCCCCTCGCGTGTGGTCTATCGACCTGACAAGCCCCTCGCCTGCGGGGCGGTTTTGTGGGTGGAGACTCGCAGCGAGGTCGTCCCACTGGTGCGTGAGGCCGTGGCCAAGAGGGTACGGAGGGAGAAGAGCACGTGAGCACGGTTTCTGGTGAGCTGAACTCGATGAGCGCGTGGGTCACGTTCAAGGACACGTGTGACGTGACCCACGTCGTGCTGCGCGAGCACGTGCATCGCAGCCCGTACGCGACGCACGAGGTGCTCATCGACGAGGGTGGGCTGCAGCGTCTGATCCAGACACAGCTCCCGTACGACGAGATCATGAGCAGTTGACATAGTCTCGTTGACGTGCTAAAAATAGCCCCATGTCACCCAAGAGAGAAGACTACGAGCTGATGTGTGATCGGCGCCGCTATGCGTTCAAAGAGATCGCAAAGCAGCTCGGCAAGGGGCATCAGATCACGGTCCTCATGGGGGCGCTCGCGTGGGGTCGCAACGAGTACCAGCGCGGCCCGGGCCGCACGGCTGTGAATGCCCACGAGGAGTTCGGCTACCTCGAAGGGTGCTTCCACATCCTGAATATCTGGGCACGGGACAATGACGAGAAGGGGCAGCGGGTCATGCTGAAGCACTGGCCGCGCGGCTACGAGAGCGCACGATCGAAAGAGAGCTGATGCATGAACGAGACCATGGATGGTGTCCAGATCAGAGCCTTGCGTGACCGTCTCGGCCTCACGCAGGAGGAGTTCGCTCATGCGCTCGGGGTCACGTTCTCGACCGTGAACCGCTGGGAGAACAACCACGCGACGCCGAGCAAGCTCGCGCTGCGCGCCCTGCAGTCGCTCGACTCGTGTTCGCGCCCAGCGCAGGAGGCTTGAGGCATGGCCGACGACGAGAAGACGCTCGCGTTCACGATCGGGGACACCGACTCCTACGAGCAGGCCATTGCCGAGAAGCGCGAGGCTGGTGAAGCGCTGTGGAAGGTTGGCCGCTTCAAGCCCGACGGCAAGCCGGTCACCTACGACGATGGCGAGACGATCTACCCGGGAGGCATCGTCTTCAAGACCGACATGGAAGCGCGCTCCTACCTGTTCTCGCCGGAGTGGCTGGCGGCCTTCCCAGACGAGAACCCGAAGACCTACTCGGTCTACGAGATCGAGTTGGACGAGCCGTGGGGGCAGATCGTCGACGAGAGCCACGAGCACGGGCCGTACAGCTACCTGCTGCGCCGGGCGAAGGTCGTGCGCCGTGTCCCGCCGCCGATCCTGCACGTGCGCGCCGCCAACTACCAGCTGCCTGAGCCGCTCGGCCCGCACACGCGCGAGAAGTTCACGCTGGAGATGCCGCGCGACGCTGCGATCCAGAACTTCGCCTGCATGTTCCTGCACGGCGAGCGTCGCCACGTGCGCGTGAGCTACATCTACCCGGACGGTGACGCGCCGCTCGTGCCTCACCACTTCACGCTGTGCGGCTGGGCGATGTTCGACTCCCCCGGCCGGGAAGTGCCGCACGTCAAGATGGACCCGGTCGAGGGTATGCCCGCCGAGCTGGCCGAGCGTGTCGCGAAGCTCAAGCTGCCAAGGCTCTACACGCAGGGCCTCATCTACCTAGCGTAGGGTGACAGTCATGCTTCAGCGCGCTGAAGCGGCTCTCCGAGTTGCATTCTGGTCTGGGCGGGTACACCCACACCCGGGTGAACGCGAGCGCCTTCTGGCGCTTCTCGTGCCCCACGGTGGGGGGTGTCTGATATGGCCGGGTAGAGTGCGCAAGGGTCGCGGTCGGGTATCGATCGCGGTAGCAGGACGTCGTGTCGAAGCAGATGTGCATCGAATCCTCTACGTGCTCTCGATTGGCCCGATTCCGGACGGGTATCTCGTTACCCAGTGCTGTGGTGAGCTGCGCTGTGCCCGGCCTGCACATCTTGAGCTGGTATCACCACGTCAAATTTTCGAGCGTGGTGTTGCAGCTGGATCAATTCGCCCACTGCGTGGCTGGTCTGATGGGCACAGTCATCGGGGCGCATAGGAGGCATCATGCCGCTGTACGGAGAAGCCAAGCGCGCGATGGTCGACACCGTGTCGCAGATCCTCAAGGATCCGAAGTGCAGCTCGATCCTGACCCCGCTCGGTCGTGAGACGACGGCATCTGCTCTCGACGAGTGGCTGGAGTACCAGCGCAACCCCAGCTCGTTCTCGGACGGCTACCACACGGTCGACGAGCTGTACGACCACCGGGTGATGCTCTGGATCACGCTCTGCCGGGTGATCGGCCAAGGGCTCGCGTGGCGCTCGTGGACGCACTCCGACGGCTCCGCGATCCCGGACTTCTTCCTGCTCGGCCTCGGCAAGCAGCAGGGCACGCAGATGACCTACCACCTGCCCAGTCGTCACTGGGAGCAGACCGAGTTCGCCGAGACGCTGGAGCGCGCCCCGGAGTTCGACGGCCACACCTCGGCGGACGTGCTGCGCCGCCTAGACCTGATCCGAGCAATTGGGTGACATGCACTACGCGGCGCACCACTTCGCGATTGACGTCGGCACGCTGGACTTCAAGCCCGGGTGTGGTGGCCTGATCTTCTTCGTCGACCATCAACCAGTGCCCGGGGAGATCGTCCGCGCAGCATCGGTGCGGTTGCTGGACGGCACTCCTGCGGTTGAGTTCTCGCCGATCATCTGCGGGACCTGCGGTGCTGACCCCAAGACGCTCTCGTCCACCCTGATCGAGGTGGGCGACCTCACCGACTATTTCGCGGCGGTAGACCAAGCCTTACAAGCCGACGGGTAGGGCGCTATCCTCAGCTGATGGACGGGGTCGGGTGGGGTAGGTTGCGGCTGGCGCTGGGTGAGCACGTCATCCCGGGCTCGCCGCAGGACGTGCGCAAGAAGCGCATCAAGCGCAAGCGCATGTACCACCCGCATCTGAAGCAGGGTTACCGCTCGGAGTGGCACCACAAGGCCCCGGGCGTGCAGCACGACCTGCAGCACGCGTCGAACGCGAACGGTCCTTGGGCCCGCCTGCACTATGGCCCCGGTGGTGTGACCGATCGGTGGCGCGCGCCCGGAGTGCACGAGACCGTGACCTCGGGCTCGGTGGGCACCGGCCCGGTAACGGCGCTCGGCGCGACGACCCCGGCCCCAGCGGCGAACCCGGCGCAGACTCTGGCCCCGCACGTGCCGCCGCTCGCCTCGGTCCGGCCGAACTGGACGCAGGCCAACAAGCAGCGCTTCGCTCCACGGAGCAAGCCGAGGCAGGCGCGCATCGTGTATCGCGGCTACTCGCCGAAGGTGTGAGGAGGGTGGGATGAAGACGACGCGAGCAGACGCTCTGATCCGCGAGATGTTGACGAGTGGCTCTGGACTCGCCGAGGCCGTCGACGCGCTGGCCGACCGTGAGGTCGCGCTGCGTGAGGGCTACCACAGCTCGTACACCAGCGAGCACGAGCTGATGCGCGACGTGCTCGCACGCTCGGGCTTCGAGCCCATCATCGACGGCCCGACCTACGCCGAGGACGCGGTGCAGGGGATCGAGCGCTACAAGCTCACGGGTGGCGGCTCGGTGGTCGAGATCGACATGAACCCGGACGGCGAGTTCCGTGGCAAGTTCACCCACCATGATGCGGCGGGCTCCGGTGTGCGGCCCCGTACAGGCTACGGCCACAAGCAGCTCTCGGACCTCCTGCGCGGCCACGCTTGATGCTGCGAGCGGCCACAGCACTCGTCGTGCTGCTCTGCTGCGCTGGGCTCGCCCACGCGCGCTGTCGGCAGCCGACCACCCCGACGCCGCGCAACGGGCCTACTCCTACAGCGCCTGCCGGGCGCTGTTCTGGTAGTGAAGCGGCCGAGGGCGCGCGCGTTGGTCTCACGGGGCGCTGGTGCTTGAACGCGACCTCGACGACCAACAACCTCCTTGAGGTGTCGAGCGTCAATCGCACCAACACGCAGTGCGGTACGGCCTCGATCAGGCTCACCTCGCCGAGTGGCAAGGTCTACGCCAACGGGCCCTCCACGCAGCCCGGCGTGATCGCGCCGTGGGAGCGCGGCACGTGGTCTTTGACGGGGTCAGTGAGTGATACCTGCGGCGGCAAGGCCTCGTGGACGGTGACATGGCGAGACTGAGCGCGGAGCGTTTGATCGGCCTCGTCCTCGACGGAGCCGAGATGCTGCACGAGCGCGAGAGCACAGCGGACAACCTCGCGCGCCGCTTCGGCATCACCGTGCGTGAGAAGGCCGAGCCCGATCATCAGGTGTGCTCGATTGGCTGGAGCCCGAGCAAGAATAAGTGGTACGGCTGGTCGCACCGCGCCATCTACGGCTTTGGTGTAGGTGACCCGGACTACTCGGAGGATCTGGAGAGCACGCCGAAGAAGGACCGTCCGAAGATCAAGACGATCGAGCATGCGAAGGAGGCCGCCAAGCGCTTCGCACGCAGCGTCGCGTGAGGGAGTGATGATCGGTACCGCGTTCCTGATCGCCGAGGCGAAGCAGCATCACGACGTCTTCGAGCGCATGCTCACCGAGGCGAGTGATCCGTTCGGGCTCGGTGGCAAGGTGGGCCGCACGAACTCGGGGCACGAGGTGCCGACCCCGGATCACAAGAGCTACGAGAGCGTGCACGCACGCCGCAACGGTGTGCTGCACGGCTACGACCACTTCACGGCCTCGGACCACGAGTACGCGGCCCAGCGCCACGAGGCCATCGCCGCTCTCGCCGACGAGCATCGCTCGGTGTTCGAGCGCATGTACGGTAGAGGCGGCGAGCGCCTACAGCCCACCCAGCGCGATCGCTTCAAGGCGGCCATGTTGGGCATGAACGAGATGTCGGTCGGCGGCAAGCGGTGTGCGCTCGCGCACCGGAAGGCAGCACAGCGATGACGGAAGTGGTGATGTGTGAGGAGTGCGGTGAGCGTCCGGTTCACGTCTACGTGGCGAGGGCTGTCGGGCCGAACTCGTTGTGCTACTCCTGCTGGAGCAAAACCCCGGTGAGCCCGGAAGAAGACGCTGCATTTCAGGAACGGATGGAGGCAGGAAAGCATGGCGGCGAAGTTCAGCGCACAGGACCCTCCTGACGGCCACCTGAAGCGAGTGTGACGTGGGGCGTGACCCGACCAAGTACGTGGTCGACGGCCGACGCCACCCATCGGTGACCGAGATCTTGGACCTGTCCGGCTGGGATCGGAAGAAGTCCCAGATCGACCCCGAGACGCTGCGCAAGGCGGCCTACCGGGGAACCGTGGTGCACGACCTGACCGAGAAGTACGACCAGCAGGGGCCGCTGCTCCTGCGGGACCTGAACGAGCGCTGGCGCGGCTACATCCAGTGCTATGAACGCTTCGTCCTCACCTACCAGCCGAGGATCATCCTCTCCGAGACCGCGCTGGTCTCGCGCAAGCACCGCTTCGGCGCCACCCTCGACCGCCTCTTCGTCATGGACATCCCCGAGCGCAACCTCACCAAGGCGAACGTGCTCCTCGACGTGAAGACGCCCGTCGAGGAGGGCGATTCTTGGGGCCTGCAGACCGCAGGCTACGCTCTCGCGGTCGAGGAGGTGTATGGCATCCCGATCGAGAAGATCGAGCGTTACACGCTGCGCCTGAACATCTCCGGGGTCTTCGACCTCGATCGTTGGCCGCACAAGGGGGACTTCGAGAAGTTCCTCTGGGCCGCCAACACCGTCAACGCTCAGCTCGACGCAGGAGTCGTCGAGCTGCCCCAGCACGAGGAAGCTGCATGAGGTCCCCTGTCGCCGTGATCGCGAGCGTTCTGGAGTCGGTGCTTGACGAGCCAGCCACGTGGTCACACCCTGCCGTCCGGGAACGCCTCGTGAAGGGTGCCACGGCCTACATGCGCGGCGTCGGTATGCGGGTCGAGCACGTCGAGGCGCGCTTCAACGCGGCCACGGGCGAGCTGGCGCTCGTGGCGTTCGACGGCGAGTTCGAGGCCGAGGCTCTGATCCGCCCGCGTAAACGCTGATCTCACAAGCCCTCTGGGCACCGTGGTATCCTCCACGCTGGGGAAGGGCTGCGCCCGAGGCCGGGTGGAGGTGGTGGCAGATGGGATTCTCGAACACGCCGCGTGCGGACCAGTTGATCATGGAGGCCGTTGGCCTCGACGAGGCCCGCTCCGTCGTCAGTGAGCTGCGCGGATGGGGCTACCAGCCGTCTTCCAGCGACCTGTCCGGCCGCACGTACCGCCACCCGTCTGGCCATGAGGTGCGGGTCAGCTACGGCAAGTGGAGCACCAAGGGCAAGAGCGGTGCCGAGCACAGCTCCAAGGACGTGCAGAGCCTCCGCAGCCTGCTGATCGGCCTTCACCAGCGTGGGTTCTCCGAGAGCGCCGACGATGGGCAGGAGCGCATTCAGGCCGCGATCATCACGCACCGTGGTGAGACGCACACAGGGCTCTGCCACAACGACGCCTACGAGAAGGCCGAGAAGAAGCACGGCATCGCGCGCATCGAGAGCGCCCCGGAGGGCTTCGCCACGACGCGAGGGCGTCAGGTGAGTCGCACCGAGGCTCTCAAGATTGCCCGGGCCGCAGGCCAGCTCCACCCGAAGTTCAACGAGCACGACGGAGAGCTGGAGTCGCACATGATCCGTGACGGCGACCCGCACTTCAACGGCGAGCGCCCTGCTCTGTGGAACATTCCGATCGTACGCGGGGTCAGGAACTGGCCTCGTGCTACCGGTAAGCGCCCGCCGTTCTGAGCACCACGTGCTGAAGCACGATCTCGATTTCGCACCGGTCAGCAGTGAGACGCTGCTCCGGTGCGTTGTCTGCGAGGAGCCCAAGGCCAATGCCGAGGCCTGCCAGCACTGCGGTGACGTGGTGTGCCGGGCCTGCCTCGCAGACGTGCTGGTCGAGCACACGCGGTGTGCCGGGGGCCGGGATGCGCACTGAGCGTGCTGAGGCGCTCATCCGCCGAGCCCTCACCGAGGGTCGTGTGCAGCCGTTCATCCGCTCGAAGGTGCGCAAGCACATCGAGGCGCCGATGACGCAGATGCTGCTCGGCGAGCCGCAGGTGAAGCAGATGGCGGCGGCTCTCGCGCGTCACGGCTTCACGCACGAGTCGTCGATGGCCTTCAACAGCAAGGTCGCGCACCACAAGTTCAAGCGCGGCCACCGGCTGATCACGGTCACGCGCTTCAAGGAGCCCGGGGGCAACCGCGTCATCTGGTCGAGCGCCGGGCTCACCGGGCATGGTCAGGACGGCCGGGGCGAGCACTACACGACGCTCACCACGCATCTCCGCGCGATCACGCCGAGGCGTGTGCACGAGGAGCAGTCGCGCTTCAAGATCGAGCCCGCGCCGAACTCCGGCATCCCACCTGACTTCGCCGATTATCGCAATCGTGCGTGGCTCTCTCCAACGGGGAAGGTTCACGCGCTCAAGCAGGGGACGCCCGAGGAGCCGTGGCGTGGTGACACGCACGGTGGCTGGGCAGTGAATAATCCCCACGTTCACGGTGAGCACGGTGACCTGTGGACGATGTTCGACAACATGCAGGCGAACGGCTGGGTGCGGAAGACCGCCAAGGACTTCTACGACATCGGGCCGTACAACGAGGATTCGATCGCGACCGTGCACAAGCACTTCACCACGCATCACCCGGAGTTGGATTCGGTGCGTGTGTACAGCCGAGAGGGCGGCGGCACGCTGCACCGGCTGTACAAGGGCAGCGTCAACGAGGAGACCTCCCGGTTCATCGTCAAGCCGTCTCTGGACGACGCCCCGAGCGATTGGGCCGAGATGCACAACCGTGCGTGGATCTCGCCCAAGGGTGAGGTCCACCCGCTGACGCATCGGGATGAGGACGGGCACGAGTACAACCAGACCCACTTCGACTTTGCCGACACTGCAGTCGGGGTGGGTCAGACGTGGGACGGCTCGTACCGAAAGCTCCTGAATGGCGGCTGGATCCGCAAGGTGTCACATCGCAGCTACCACGTCGGCCATGAGTCGGTGATCCCGAGGGTGCTCGACCACCTGCGCAAGCACCACCCGGATGTCGAGCTGGCGCGTGTCATGGTGCACTCTGGCCCAGTCCTGCGAACGCAGCGTGAGCACCTGCGTTACTTGACCAAGGACGGTGAGGTGTACGAGGCGACAACTCCACCAACCTCGATTCAGTGGGGAGACCCGAATTGGTTCAATGATCGTGAGCACGCTTGGATCTCTCCTGATGGCGAGTACCACAAGCTCCACGGCGGTGAGCACCACTTCAACTGGGCTGTCAAAAAAGGTCAGGATTTCTATCGGATGCTCAACACAGGGTGGGTGCGTAAGGCCGACAAGGCGATCTACCAAGTCGGTAATCCAGTGCACTTCCAGCGTGTGTTCCAGCACGTGAACACGGAGCACCCGGAAGTGGGCCGCATCTCGATCACGCACCCTGAAGAGCCGCTGGGATTTGATAAAGCCACGGTGTTCAACAAGGTGGGTGGTCAGTGGCACCCGGAGAAGAACGAGTCCGAGGAGCCGGTGCACGCTGGTCCGGCTGAGATCCGAGCGATCGCGAAGCGGGCCAAGCTCGACATCAGCCGTCACGACATGAAGCAGCTCGTGATGGGAATGAAGGCCGAGACCGAGCACGACAAGCCCGGCGACACCGACATCATCAAGGGCTCGAAGACCCAGCGTGCCGAGAAGCTCCTGAAGGTGGCCCTTGCGCACGTGCGCGAGAAAGGGGACTACTACACCCGCCTCAAGAAGGTCGAGGAGAGCTGGATTGACAAACGCGACGCTGGCTGGATCGCCCCGGACGACACCTACCATCAGCTGCCGAAGGGCTCGGTACACGACCTCTGGATCAAGAACAACGGCCCATTGCTGGCCGCCCACGGGGTGAAGCAGGACGCCTTCGGGTACGACAAGCGGGCGATCATCGCTGCCGGGTGGATCCAGAAGCACGGGGAGAACGTCTACTCGGCACACGACCGCTCTGCGGTCCCGCGTATCGTCAAGCACTTCACCGAGCGTCACCCGGGAGTGAAGCGTGTGATGATCTCGTTCAAGACTGGTGGCAACGTCTACGTCACGCGCGACGGTACTGTGAAGGAGCCGGTGCCGTACCGGGCTGAGGAGAGCGTGCAAGAGAACTGGATGCTGAGCCGTAAGGCTGCGTGGATCTCACCCGAGGGTGAAGTGCACGCATTGAAGCCCGGACAGTTCCACGCGCACTGGGTGTCTGACAATGAGGATCGAATCCACCCAAGCCTGCACCGGAGCAGCCCGTTCGAGACCGAGGATGCCATGATCCGGCAGGGTGGCTGGATCAAGAAGCAGGACAGAGGGAACTACCACGCTGCCCCGGGATCTCTTGACCGCGTGCTCGATCACTTCACGACGCATCACCCGGAGCTAAGCCACGTGCGCGTATCCGGGGCCGGTCGTCTCGGCACGGACGTCATCTTGGACAGGGACGGGAAGGTCGGGCGTGCGATGGTGTACGAGAACTGGTTGGCGACCCGGCACGCAGCGTGGATCTCGCCCGATGACAGGGAACACCGACTGCGGGGGGAGGAGTTCCACACCGACTGGATCCGTCGGAACGCCGCCACGCACGTGCCCGAGGAGCACCACAAGTACTACCAGTATGACGGCGCGGACGACGGCCTCGATGCCTACGGCACGAAGGACAAGATGCTTGCTGCGGGCTGGATCCGGAAGCAGGACAAGAACGTCTACTACGTGCACGATCCGGCGGCCATGAAGGAGAGGATCGTCAAGCACGTTCGCCAGAACCACCCCGAGATCAACCGCGTACGTATCAACTCGCCGCAGGATGAGCTGTGGGTAGACGTCGACCACGGCAAGAAGGTCAACGAGGCGTGGCGTGGGGGCACGCTCGACAACTGGCTCCAGCACCGTACTGCTGGCTGGATCGCGCCCGACCACACCTACCACCAGCTGAACCCGGGTGAGCACCACCGTGAGTGGTCAACCAACCCGAGGAACGCGCGCCACCTGCGCGATGTGCTGCGCGTGATCGACCCAGCCCGGCACTGGGACGCGAATGTCGTGCAGCACGAGATGATGAAGCAGGGCTGGATCAGGAAGCTCGACCACGACCAGTATCTGGTCGGCCGCCGCTCGATGATCGCGCAGGCCCTGCGCCACCACGAGCGCTTCCACCCGCACAAGAACCGCGTCGAGGTCGCGGTCGAGAACTACCCCACGCAGGGCTCGATGCACCGCTTCTACTTCCAGCGCGACCCGAACACGCGCGAGATCCTACCGCGCCGTGACTGGCGCGAGAAGCGCCGCCTGCGCAAGAGCCAGCAGGACCAGAAGTGGGGCAGCAGCGCATGAGCACGCCGGAGGAGAGGGACTACGGCCGTGGCTGGATGGCGCCGGACGGCACCTTTCACAAGATGCTCGGCTGGACGACGCACAGCAAGTGGGTGGAGAACAACCGCTCGCTGATCCCGGACGAGCACTACGGTGACCTTCCGGACATCCTGAAGGGGTATGACAGCTGGGGCCCGGCTGACGCCGTGGACCACATGGTCAAGTCCGGCTGGATCATGAAGCGTTCTGTCGACAAGTACCCGAGACGTACCGAGACGCTGTTTCGTGCGGTCGATCCCGGGTCACCAGAGGTGCACGCCAGAATCCGCGCCCACCTGAAGAGTCAAGGAGCAAAAAAGGGCGACACCTTCAGGGTGCAGGGTATGGACTACGACAACGGCTCGGACAACACGCACCCGGTGCACGAGAGCGTGCTTGATGAGGCCCTCGAAGGCGCCTACCTGTCCGAGCCTCGTCAGGACTCGGTCCAGAAGCGTCTCCTCCACTTCGACATCATGCACCCCGAGCACGGCAAGATCGGCATGCTCTCTGGCGGGGTGCAGATCGTCGGCAACGACTACCCGCGTGACGAGCGAGGCATCGCGACCTCGAATCGGAAGACCGGGGGCCGGAGGAGCTTCAACATCGTCGCCGTAGGTCTCGACCACGAGGCTGTGGCGCGCATCCACGGGGTACACGACTACGACCCGCACAGGATGTTCGGCGACGACTCGAAGCGTGCCGCGACGCAGCGCGTGAAGGAGCTGATCCCGCACACGATCGGCCCGGCTGGGGTAAAGGAGCTGGCTCGCCAGCTGAAGGGGAAGATGAAGGTGTCGGCCGTGCATTCGTACAACCGCACCACCGGGATGCGGAAGAGGGCAGGGCACTTCGTCGCGAACGTGCCACCACGCCGGATCGGTGAGACCGCGCGCGCCGACCATCTGATCCGCGACGCCCTTGCCGAGGCGTGGTTCCCGGCGAAGAAGAACGTCCAGAAGTCCCTCGACCGCTTCCGTGAGAGGCGCAAGGCTGGCTGGCTTTCCCCCGAGGGCACCTACCACCAGCTCGGCCCGGGACTCTCGAACGAGGACTGGGCGCTCGCCACGGTGAACACCGAGGGCAGCCACCTCGACAACGTGCGCGAGAAGCTCGCCCCGGAGCACCGGCAGAGCTTCAAGCACGTCTACGCCGAGATGATGCAGCAGGGCTGGATCCAGAAGCTCGATCACGACCAGTACCGAGCCGAGATCCCGCACGGCTCGTTCGAGCAGCCGCCGTGGCGTGAGCGCGTGACCGCGCACTTCAACAAGCACCACCCCGAGGGCAAGCACTTCGAGGTTGGGGTCTACAACCCGCGCACGAAGGGCCTCCAGTTCCACTACTTCCACCGTGACCCGATGACGAGTGAGATGCTCCCGCGCGCCGAGTGGCGCGCTCGCGCTGCTGCGGCCCCGGAGCGCCAGCAGTCCAAGTGGCAGGACCCGATGCGATGAACACCCGGCGTGCAGACCAGCTCATCAGGAGGGCTCTCGGCGAGGAAGAAGAGCCCAAGCAGCCGACCGAGTTCCACTTCGGCTTGATCGACCAGAAGGGCAAGAACCACAAGCGCACGCGCGACTTCTCGCTGCTCTTCCAGCGCACCGAGGGAGACCCTGCGACACACACCTCGATCGCGCGCGGTCTTGGCCACAAGAACGACCACGAGGCTGTCAAGAACGGGTTCGTGCGCTGGTACGAGGACACCCATCTGGACAAGCGTCTGGCGGTATCTGGGTCAGGAAAGATTCCTACCTATCAGAACGGCCTCGCAGTCAATCTCAAACCGACCCTAGACGGCAAGCTGCACGGGGTAGAGTTCGACCACCGCAACATCAATGCGATCGAGAATGCCTTCTTGCACATCGCCAACCACGTCCCGGTGGGGCATCAGCAAGTGCGTGTGATGGGTGTTCGACCAAAGCGCGGCTCGGCAGACGTCTCGGCCCGTTTTGCGCGCGGTACCCCGGAGCACGTGTATGATGCTGGGTTCCGTTCCGGGTTGCACACCCGCAACACAGCAATGCAGCACCTTGCCTCTCTGCACGAGTACCGTTCGCATCAGCTGCACGCGGGCAGGGACTGGGACGACGATCTTGATCCGGACGATGACTACGATCCTGACTACCAAGGCCTGTACGACAAGCACAGACCGAAAACCGAGTACTGAGCTGACCCATGGCTAGCTGGCTGTCACACGCTGAGCATGGCTCTCCGGGGCCGAAGGAGACTCTGGGCTGGGTGCACCCGAAGACCGGTCACGTCTTCCAGAGCATCAGTCCGAGGCACTCCAGCCAAGCGTCGGAGATGGGTTTCACTGGCTTCTCCGACACCGAGATCAATGACAAGGCGATCGAGGCCGGGTACACGCGCTACTACACGACGCGTGACGAGATCGGCGTGCACTTCAACAAGGATCACCTGACCGCGCCCCAGCACGCCAAGGATACCCTCGCCTACCACGCGCAGAACCAGAAGGGCCGCATGCTGCTGGCCGACACGGGCGTGGACTATTACCACGGCACGTCGCTCAAGGACGCACACGACTTCATCGACCGCGTCTCGACCAAGCTGCGCAAGGGTCGCAAGGAGACCGACTACGCGCGCATGAAGCGCGAGCTGGGTGAGACGGCTGACAGCCTGATCATGGCGCTGAACGAGATCGTCAAGCCGGTCAAGGTCAAGTTCTCCAGCATGGGGCCATCGGCTAAGCGCAGGGTCTTCTTCCACGGTACCAGAGCGGTGCTTGGCCGGGTGCGCAAGGTGCAGGAGTCCCGCGCCGACACGCTCATCCGGCGTGCGCTCGACGAGTCTCCCAGCCCGGACGACGGTCACTGGCACTCTGATGGTGGCAAGGAAAAAATCCACCATCTAGTACGCGCTCATCGTGCGGATGTAGACCGTGAAATCCGAGCAGCTGGCGGTGAGTACGACTGCATAACTACTGCTAAGGCTTGGGCACGCAAACTTCACGCTTCAGGGGTGAAGAACGTCTCGGTGGTGCACGGCAGGTACCTTGGAGGGTACTCTCCTACATGGGATGACACGCTAGGTGACCACTCGTGGGTACAGCACGGGAAACACATCTTTGACCCGGCTGCTGGCTTCTCGTTCTCAGATTACCCGAACATGCTGCGCGGTAAGTACGAGGGTGACGTGTGGGACCATGATCCGAAACTGTGGGAGTCGGTGCCCGAGTCCGCGCTCGACGAGGCGCTCAGCCAGGACGAGGCCAAGAAGATCACTGTCAAGCTCGACCCGGAGATGCTGGGCGTGGACAGCAAGTACACGTGGTACCACATCCACCACGCTGACCACGGCAAGATCGGCGACTTCAGCGGTCACGTGTCTGACGGCCACCTGAACGTGCAGAACATGGGCCTCGACAAGGAGTACCTGCAGAAACAGGGCATCGACCCCGGCCGCGACTACGGCAACTGGTGGGCCTCGGCCGACGTGCTGCGCGACCACAAGATCGCCAGCAACCACCTCGGCGTGGCTGGCATCAGGCAGATCACGCGCGAGCTGAAGCAGAAGCACGGCATCACCTCGATCGGCTCCACGGAGCGCGTCACAGGCACGAGGCTCAAGGCCTACGCCAGAGGACGACGCGTGCCGCGTGACAGCATCAAGTCGTTCGTGACCAAGACGCGCAAGCTGGGTGAGTCTCGCGCCGACTTCCTGATCCGCATGGCGCTCAACGAGGGCACTCGCTGATCTCACGAGTGCCCAAGATTCGTGCGATCCTGAGTGGGTGACGCTCGTCGATCTGGAAGCTCGGCTCATCAAGTCGTGGATCGCGTCCGCGTCGCCCGGGTGGAAGCGCGGCTGGTCGTACGTCGAGCAGCTCGACAACGCCGACGGCTTGTTCTTCCTCTGCCCGACCTGCTTCACCAAGAACAACGGCAAGGTGGGGACGCACTCGATCCTCTGCTGGTCCCCAGAGGCCCCGGCCGACATTCCACCCGGCCCGGGCCGCTGGTACCTGCAAGGGACCGGCCTCCACGACCTGACGCTCAAGGGCGTCACCAGTGACTCCGTTCTGCTGACAAGCGGCTGCGCCGCGCACTTCTTCGTGCGCGAGGGTCGCATTGAGATGTGCTGAGAGAGGGGCGGGATGAAACCGAGACCCCAGACGGTCACCATGTTGATCAAGGGAGCGGTCGCGCTCGCAGTCGTCGCGGCGCTCTACTTCGCCGTACGTGCAGCCCTACACACGCAGGAGGGCAACCTCGAAGTCGAGGTAGACGCGCAGACCAAGAAGGCCGTGCTCAAGGTGCAGGGTGGCAAGGAGGTGCCGCTGCCCGACGTGCTGAACACCTTCCTCGCGCGCGACCCGGACTTCACGAAGGCCGTGCTCTGCACGTGGGGCAAGCCGCACGGTATCCTTGACTCGCGCGACATGGACGCGCTGCGCGAGTTCGGGCTCATCGCCACCAGCGACTTCTGGGGGCTCTGGCGGACGCTCAAGGAGAAGCACTGCTCGGCGCGCAACGTGCCCTACCTGCAGCAGCTCGCCGACTACGCGAAGGCCGCAGCCCCGCTGGAGAAGCGCCACGTGTTCTTGACGTGGCACACGGCGACCGAGGTGCCCGGCAACGCTCTCCTCTTCCCGCAGGGTGAGACGTGGTACGCCGAGCGTCTCAACAAGCAGTGCGACATCGTCGTCATGAACAACGACAGCCACTTCCCGGTGGTCGTCTATGGGCCTACCAAGCTCACCACGAATGACCGCATTCAGGTCTCCGAGGGCACCTTCGTGCGCATCCTCGCGCAGGCGAATGGGGCCACGATCATCCCGGTCTTGAACTCGCCGGAGTGGAAGGCCTACACCGCGAAGGGAAAGGTCGAGGTCGACCTCCTGTGTTGACACCGCGCGCTGAGCACCTGATTCGTGCTGCGCTCGCCGAGCACATCGACGACTACAAGGGGTTCAGGGGGTTCTCCCGGTTCTTGGAGAACCGCAAGGCAGCGTGGATCTCACCAGATGGCCACGTGCACCCTCTCCACGCTCCAGACGAGCACCACCATGACTGGGCGCGCAACAACAAGCACATCCACGGGGTCAGCCTCGGTGAGCCCGGTCGCACGACGCTGCGGATGAACGATGCGGGCTGGGTCAGGAAGATGGATCACGACCAGTACGTGCTCGGACCGGAGAGCGACAAGGAGAAGGTCTTCCGGCACGTCGAGAAGCACCACCCGGACACCAAGCGGGTGTGGATCTCGTACCGGCGCACCCCGGACCTTGACTCCCCGCACGCCGTCCACTGGTTCAGGAAGCGGGGTGGTGGGGGCTGGGTACGAGAGGGCTGATCTTACGAGGGGCCCGAGTCTCGTGAGATCATCTCAGGGTGACTCCACGAGCTGATGCCCTGATCCGTGAAGCCCTCTCCGGCCGTCTGGACGAGCGCTTCCTGACTGTGGACGAAGTGCGCGCGATCGGGCGCGCCGTGATCGAGCGCCGCTTCTTAGAGGCAGTCGCGTCCGGTCAGGAGGCTTTCGAGGCCTTCATCGCCGAGGCGGGCGGGATGTTCAACTGGGGCAACCTGTTCCTGCATCGCAACGCGGCATGGCTGTCCCCGGAAGGGGACGTCCACCCGCTGCCGAACGAGGGCACGAAGAACGGGCGCCCAGCCAACGAGTACTGGCACATGCACTGGGCCGAGGACCCGGAGAACCAGCACAAGATCCCGGAACACATCAAGGTCAAGAACGACGACGGGACGACCAACGGTGCAGAGACGAAGGAGCGCATGCTCCAGAACAAGTGGGTTCGGGTCGCTGGAGTGAATCACACGAGCGCAAATTTCGAGGCTACCGACCACCCGGGCCTCGTCGACAGGGTGCGTGACTTCCTCTTCAAGCATCACCAAGAACACCTCGACTCGATTGCCGACAGGGGCGGCTTCACGGTCAGTCTGTTTCATCCTGAGACCGGCGCGGCTCTCGGTGAGAAGAGGTTCAAGCTCACTGGCCACCGCGCACCCGAAGACGTGAGCGACGTGGCGCGAGCACGCAAGCTGTTCAATCACCCGACGCAAGGTTCGTACGGGGAGCCGAAGCCTCGTCGGCGCTTCTGACTCCTCTCGTGGTCACCCCATGGCTCACGAGTTCGGGCTGATTTCTCCAGAGGGCAAGTACCACTCCGGGGAGCGTGATTTCGACGGGGCTTTCGGGCCGCACTCGTTCCACGACGCGATCGCCGACAGCATCGACCCCAACAGCTGCGTGTCTGACATGCTGGCGAAGGGTTGGGTGCGCTACCACAACGACGCCGGGCGCCCTTACATGGAGCTGGAGGGCACGCAGCCGCACGCCGTGCGCAACGCGATCAAGCACGTCGAGACGCGGGTCCACCCGGACAAGCTGATCTCGATGGGCGTCAACCCTTGGGGGGTGAAAGACGGCAGGCGCCCCAGCTGGAGCAGGTCGTACCTCGACCTGACCCGGGACGAGGCGATCGGTCACCTGAAGGGCATCCTGAAGACCGAGCACGGCGTCGACGAGTCCCATCAGCCGCCCGGCAACCCAGAGTACCACCGCAAGTACGAATTCGGCCTGATCTCGCCGACCGGTGAGTACCACTCACGCGAGCGCAACTTCAACAGCGGCTACGACCCGAAGGCCTACCACGACTCGATCGCGGACGACCACACCGGGCGCAGCGTCTCTTCGTTGCTCCAGCGCGACGGTTGGGTGCGTTACCACAACGACATGGATAGGCCGTTCGTCCAGTTTGACGTCGCCCACCCACACGCGATTCGCAACGCGATCAAGCACATCGAGAAGATCCTGCCGCACAAGTCTGTGAGCGTGAGCGCCACCAACTGGAACCAGACGAAGCCTGACCTGCACGGTGCCCTTCTTGGTGTCGGCGTCAACAAGGATTTCACTTCTCCGGAGCACGGCGTCGCGTACCTGAAGGGTGTGCTCAAGAAGGTCCATGGTATCGACGAAGGGATCACGATCGATCCGCCGCAGGAGTGGGAGTACGGGATGATCTCCCCATCTGGGGAGTACCGCGCCGGGAAGCGACGCTCGGACTGGTCGGTTGGACCGTCGAAGTTCCACGACGCATTGGTGCCAGAGCACGGCTACGCTGGGAGTCTGGTCCACAATGACGGGTGGGTTCGGTTCCACGCGGACATGGGTGAGCCGAACGTGCACTTCAACCCGAAGCACAAGCACGCGCTCTTGAACGCCATGCGCCACGTCGATGAGCGTATTCCGGAAAACACCCCGGTCGTGCTGGACTCCGGGCTGAGTCATGCGGGTCGGTTCCGCGCTGCTGCCGACAAGCACGACGCGAGGAAGATCCTGCGTGGCATGCTGCGCGACCACCACGGCGTCGACGTCGAGGAGTCCATCAACGAGGCCCTCGGCACGTGCAAGCACTGCGGGTCGTTCTTCCAGAGGAGCACGCTCAAGGATCACGTCGGTACGTGTAGCGAGCGCGGCTCTGCTTCAGAGCCCGCTCCACGTCGAGCGCGAGTTCCCAGAGAGCACCCGCTCATCAAGAAGGCGAAGAAGCACTTCGGCGTGACGCACGATCCGCGTGAGGCAGGGTACATCACGCCCGACGGGCAGATGCTTGACCTGTCCGGCAAGAACGACGGCGGTGACCCCGGGCACCGTGCACGCGACCACCGCGAGATCTCGCACATCACCCCGGACAAGCTACCGGACGACCTCGAATCGGACTCCCCGACGCACCACATGTGGCACTTCATGCGGGAGACCGGGGCTGTGCGCATGAACTACGCCCCGGACCCTCGGAACCGCTTCGCACCGGCCAGCGTGAACGTCGACTTCATGCGCAAGCCAACCACGGCGCAGCGTCAGACGCTGGCACGGATCGGCCGTGGTTCAGAGCTGGTGTACGACGTCTTTCACCCGAAGACGCTGGAGCGCCTACACTCGGATGACACCGGCCGGGCGTCGGTCGGCTCGATGCTGGGCATGGTCGATCACCACCTGAAAGAGGATACCCCGCGCGCCGACCAGCTGATCCTCGACGCACTCTTGGAGGGTCGCGTGATCCAGTTCGACCAGCTCTTCCCGATGACCTCGATGGCGACGCGAGCCTCTCATCTGGGTTACTCCGAGGTCGACCGTATCGATGATGGCCGGAGGCGTGGTGTCGTCATGAAGCACAACGACGGCCGCAAGATGGTGATCGTCGGCGATCGCTATTTGAAGAGCGCGACGGCTTACCTGCACACCGGGGACGGTAGCGTGCGGCGCCTTGGGCGCGATGAATTCACGCCGTACCTCGCCCGGCTGCACAGGAGAAGGTGATGAAGTTGAGACTGCTCGCGTGCCTCGTGGTTCTCATCGCGAGCACGCTCGCCGTTGCTGGGCCGGTCGAGATCGCAGTGAACGGGACTCAGGGTGGCACGACCTACCTCGCCGGGCCGAAGGGTGTGGCGCAGTCGGCCCGCGTGCGCTTGCCGATGCTAGCTGCTGGGCAGGACGTGACCGTCCTCACCGATGGGGTCTCCCTACAGGGTGGACTCGGCATCGTCGTGCGCGGCGACTTCAAGGACCCGACCAAGCCGATCGTCATCAAGTTGAAGGCAGATGCCTCGGTTGGGTGGACTGGCACGCACAGCTTCTCCGGCCCGGTCGTCATGACCGGGACGATGCAGGTGCCATCGGCCACGACCCTGCCGGAGACGTGCAGTGCGAGCCCGGCCGAGGTCTACGTCGACACCGACGCGCCTTCCGGGCAACGCCTCTTCGTTTGCGAGTCGAACAACACGTGGGTGCCGATCCTCACCACCGAGTTCCGCTCTGGCAGTGGCATCAAGCTCTACGAGACCGACGACTCGAACTGGATCGCGATCACCACCCCCGCGCTGGCCGCGAACTGGACCCTCGTCCTGCCGCAGGACGACGGTGATCCGGGTGACGTGCTGTGCGTCCCGAGCGGGGACGGCGTCACTGACTGGTGTACCCCGGGCGGTGGTGGCGACATCACGCAGGTGTGGACCGGGACGAACAGCGACATCAGTGCCCTCACCGCTGCGCCGGGTGACACGTTCGACGCCGGGTCGGCCGACTCCAGCAAGCCTGCAACGCGCTCGACCTCACAGCCCGGGACGTGCACCGAGGGCCAACTGCATCAGGACACTGATTCAGGCGGCTCCGAGCTGTACGTCTGCACGGCGACCAACACGTGGGTCAAGCTGCAGTCCTCATTCGCGGGCGGCACGAACACCCAGCTGTTGCGTGGTGTGACTGGCTCGGACCCGATCTGGCAGAACAAGGACGTCGCCGACGTGCGTGATTTCGGTGTCGTGTGCGACTCGGTGACGGACTACACGACGCAGATTCAGGCTGCGATTGACAGCCTCCCGGACGGTGGTGTCGTCGATTTCCCGCAGGGGTCGTGCGTCTTCTCTTCGATCACGGTTCCGCAGGGGATCACGCTACGCGGCAAGGGCCCTGTGCAGTCCAACGACGGCACGATCCTGCGCTGCTCGAATCTGACCGGCGTGTGCATCAACGTGACTGGCCCTGACACACGGATCACCGGCTTCTCGCTCAAGACGACGACGCCTCCGACCTCGGGGAACGTGTTCATCGACTACCCGAACTCGACAGCCGGTCGCGGCTCGCTCGATCACCTCTTCTGGATCTCTGGCGGGTTCAACACAGCCATCCGAGCCACAGTGGCTGGGCCGCGCATCTCGAACACGACGATCTTCACCGGCAACGGCGACTGGCGGGCCGTGCACCTGATCAACTCGATCGAGGCCCGGCTCGACAACGTGTTCATCAACACCGGGGCTACGAACTCGATCTACGCAGCGATCGACATCGAGTCGACTACGGGCACCGTGGACACCTTGATCATGAACGGTGTCACCGTGGCGACTGGTGGCGCCGACATGCGTGCGCTGTGGATTCACGGAGGCTCTGGGTCGACCGAGCCTCGCTGGATCTACATCGGTGAGTCGTCGTTCGAGGGTGGCACCGGAAGTCCTACGATGCCAGCCATCGACATCGACTCAGGGCGCTCGATCACGTTCACTGGCTCACAGATCGTGGCGGGTAAGTACGCGTTCAACGTCGATGGTGGGAAGAACATCCGCGTCGTCGGCTCTACGATCGGCAACTCCACTCAACACGGCCTCTACCACAACGCTGACGCCGACCTTGAGCTGACCAACACGTCGGTGGTCGACAGCAGCACGTCTTCTGCGAACACCTACTCGGGCGTCTATCTGACCGCCAACTCGCGCAACTTCCGCATGCGCGGTGGTGTGCTGGGGAACGGCTTCCTGCACGCCACGAACAGCCAGAAGTACGGTGCCGAGATCCTCGCCAACGCCCGGTCGTATGTGTTCGAGGGGGTGCGCTTCTCAGGAAACACAACGGCCCCTCTGATCGAGAACATCGGCACCAACTCGGGCATCATCGATCGCAACGTGATGAATTTCGGGGCCGTGTGTGACGGCTCGACGGACGATTACACGGCGGTTCAAGCGGCGATCAATTCACTGCCTTCCCGTGGTGGTGTCGTTGAGTTCCCGATGGGTACTTGCCGGGTGAACTCCCAGCTCGTGCTCGACAACAAGCAGGGCATCATCCTGCGCGGTTCCGGTGGCCGACAGACCAGCTCGGTTGCCTCATTGCTATCGATGCACGTATCCGGCTCCGGCTCTGCCATCTCGGCCAAGGTGATGTCTGGCTTCAAGATCATCGACCTCGGCATCCGAAATGGTCATGCGAGCTTCACCGGCACCTTGCTTGACGTCTCCGGCACCAATGGGGTCGGGGATACGACTTTTGTCGGCATCGACAACGCCTACATCCTCGACATCGGTGGGGGTGTGCGCTCGTCGACGTTGTTGTCCCTCGACCGCGCACACACCGTGCAGATCAAGGACACACGCTTCCAGTACGGTGGGACGGCGATTCTCGGCAAGGCTTCATCTGGCTCATACTCGAATACCGTCAGCATCACCGGGTCATACTTCTGGCAGCAGGACGTAGCCCCGATCAAGAATCCCGGTGACTCGTGGGTGATTCAGGGGAACACGTTCGAGGCCAGAGCCGACAACACCTCGGTCGCGATCACGCATGATAGTGGTGTCACCGGCCGTGGGCATTTCATCTCCGGCAACATCTTCAATGACTCGACGACCGGGTCAAGCGCGTGGATCACGACGGCGTCGACCGGTGTCAACATCACGGGCAATCTCTTTGCCGGGCACACCAGTGGCTCAGAGATCGGTATCGACATCGATGCCAACACGTTCGCCGGGACGATCTCCAACAACACGTTTGTGAACCTCGGTGTTGGGGTTGACTGCTGGCAGAACGGTGCCGTGCAGAACATGCCCAACCAGATCGTTGGCACCAACACGTTCACTACCGTGACGACCCCACTGGGGCCGGGCTGTGGTGCGTCCTCTTCTGCTCGTGCTGTCAACGTGATGGACTTCGGCGCCAAGTGCGACGGCACCGATGACTCGACCGCGCTACAGAACGCGATCAACGCGGTGTGCCCGACCAACAAGGCTGGGGGCACGATCTACATCCCGGCCAAGACTTGCTACTTCTCGACCACGCTCACCGGGTGTAATGGTCTTGCCATCATCGGGTCAGAGTCCTCTGAGCGCGCGTCGTATTCCCTGACCGCACCACACGAGCTGGCCTATACCGGTACCGGAACTGGTATCGACTTGAGCAACACGGCTGGTGTTCGCATGAGTGGCGTGCGTCTCAGTGCCACTAGCGCGTCGTTCTCGTCGGGTACCCTCTTGAAGCTCGACGGGGGCAGCTACTTCTGGTTTGACCGTGTGTACTTTCAGGCTACCAGTCAGAGTGGCGCAGCTACTTCCAAGGCGATCAGCGCGAAGAACGTGGTGGGCCTCTGGATCGATGGGTCGGTGTTCGCCCGGTTCGGGTATCACATCTACGGCCGCTCGATCGCTGGCGACTACACCAACGTCGTCAACGTGACCAACACCGCGTTCTACCAGTCCGAGGTATGCTCGGTGCAGAACATGGGTGACACGTGGAACCTGACGGGGAACTGGTGGCAGCAGCAGGGGTATAACAACGACCAGTCGTGGATGGTCTGTCATGGGTCCGGCATTTGCTCGCGCGGTCTCGTGTTCAGCGGCAACATGACCGTCGACCAGCCTAACGGGCCAACCGTGGCAGAGGTATCGATCTGCGGTGAAGGTGCGCAGGTCACCGGCAACTTCTTCGGTGGCAACCTGACTCAGGACGCGCTCAACTTCTCCGAGCCGTGCAACGGGTGTGTGGTCAGTGGCAACTGGTTCACCGCATTTGACGAGGCGATCTCTTACACTGGTACCGGAAGCAATAGCGTCAAGCAGTCGATTCTCGGGAACTCGTACACCACGGTCACGAACACCCCGTACTACGGGTTTTACAGAAACCCGTCGCTGGGCACGATCCTGAATGAGCCGAGTTACGTCTACATCAATTTTGATACGGACAATAACTCAAACACAGACTTCATCATTTTTGGTAGTGGGGCACGTGACAACGGCTCTACTTTTCAGTTCGGTTTCAGTGAGGCCTACGCGTCCTTCTACCGTGGAAACGATCTTCGACTCTGGGAGACTGACAACACCAATTACGTGCAGCTATCTGTGCCCACGTTGTCCGCTGACTGGACATGGACCCTTCCTCCGGATGATGGGTCGGCCGGGTATTTGATGCGGACCGACGGCTCTGGCGTGTCCACGTGGACGCCGGTCGTGCAAGCAGCGACCGGGTACGCTGTCATCGACAGTACGACTGGGTCCGCTGGCAACCGCGTGCTGGAGCTGAAGAACAGCAACGTGACCAACACCCCCACCGAGGCCACGTTCATCGCGCGCACGACGACCACTGACGGTACGCAGACCTCGGTCACCTTCGAGCAGCCCGGTGTGGCCTCTGGAGAGGTGGTGAGATTCAAGGCCGACGTGGTGGCCCGCTGCACTGGTGGTGCATCGTGCGGCACGGCGGTCGGTGGCACCTACACGGTCACGTGGGCCTGCATCAACGTCGGCGGCTCGACGAGCATTCTCGGCGCGGCGGACATCGACGTCGAGCAGGAGTCGGCCAGCATCGCCGCCACTTGGGCCGTAACCGGTGATTGTGACGACACCTCGGACACTGGCCGCTTGCGCGTCACCGGGGCTGCGACCTCGAACATCACGTGGCTCTCGGTGATCAAGAGGCTGGCCGTCACGTCCTGAGTCTCACAAGGAGTTCTCGGAGAGGGTAGGCTGAGGGGAGAGGGGAAACTGGCGTTGAACCGCAAGAAGCCACCGCTGGAGCTGCCGAAGGGCGTCGAGCCAGAGCACGAGGGTCACTGGGCAGGTTGGATCAAGCCCGATGGCTCGACGTCCTCGGTCACGGCAGCGCACCACGACTACAAGATTGGCACGCCAGCGCACAGCTACGTGCTGGACCACCTTGGCTTCTACGATTACAGCCACGCGCGCTCGGCGGGCCACGCGCGCTTTATCACGGGGAACGGCTGGGGTGTCCCGTTCATGGACGTCCAGTACGACGGGGACCAACACCAAGCTGCACAGAACGTGGCCGACTTCGTCTCGGCCCATCACGTGCCCGGGATGAAGCTCAACGTGATGCGCTATGCTGGCGATGGCACCAGCTACCGCGATTCACACGACAAGGGCGACGTGCTGCGCTGGATCAAGGGGCAGCACCCCGGCGTCACGATCAAGGAAGACTTCGACGACATTCCGAAGGTTGGGATTCACACTCCCAAGGGTGAGAAGCCGCACTTCGATCAACACTGGGCCGGGTGGATCCAGCCCGATGGCTCGACCTACTCGATGACCGATCGGGCGCACGGCTACGAGGCCGGGATGGAGGCACACTCGCCGCTCTCTGACGAGCTGGGCTTCACCTCCGGGTACCGTGGCCCGTTGGGCTTTGGCTTCGTGCGCTTCGTTCACGGCCGCGACTTGAAGGGGCAGCACTTCCTGTCTCTCGGTTACGACCCGGCACACCCGGCCGCATCGAAGAACGTGGCTGACTTCTTGGACGCGCATCACAAGAAGGGGATGGAGATCACCATCACCCACATGCACAGCCGGAGCCCGAGGTTGTACGGCGAAGACCACTACGGTCACAGCAAGGCGGCGGCGAAGAAGTGGGTCAAGAAGCACGCTCCGAGGCAGGTTGCCGAGTCGGAGTTCATGCACACGCCGTTCTTCCGGGCGATGAGCCATGTCGCCCGTCAGAAGGTGCGCGAGGTGCATGCCCGCAAGGTGCTGAACCCGAAGGGCGCGTGGTTGCCGCACGGGGTCGAGCCTGAGCACGACGGGGAGTGGGGCGGGTTCATCTCACCCAACGGGACTACCTACTCGGCCACCGATCGGCGCAGCGGGTACCACGGTGGCAACGCGATCCACGCTGACCTGTCGTACGAGCTGGGTGCGCCCCCGCACAACCGGATGGGTGACTACACGCTCCTCCACGATCACGGTTGGGTGCGCTTCACGCGCTCGAAGAGCACGTGGGGCCGCAACGACGCTCCCAACTTCGTCTTCAACTACGCGAAGCAGCACCACGAGGTCGCTCACAAGTTGGTCTCGGACTTCCTCGACAAGCACCACAAGCCCGGTGTGCAGATCAACATCGCTCGCGACTGGGATTCCGGAAACCCGTACGAGGGGTACGACAAGGAAGAAGCGAAGGAGTGGCTCAAGACGCGCGCCTCGGATGTAAAGGAATCAGTGCGTCGGATGGGCGACCTCGGCTTCTGGACCAAGCCCGGGATCGAGCCAGAGCACAACGGCAGCTGGGGTGGTTGGATCCACCCGGACGGGCGCACGTACTCGTCGACCGACAAGCACAGCGGTTACACCGCTGGGGAAGAGCTGCACAGGTACTTGACCGACGAGCTTGGGTACGGCGATTCCGGGAATGACTACGAGCCGATGAATCACGGCTTCGTCCGCTTCGTGCACGGGAAGAAGAACTGGCGTGGTGAGGACAAGCCGTACTTCACGTTCAACTACAAAGGCCGTGGGGAGGGCGCTGCCAAGGCTCACAAGCTGATCTCGGACTTCCTCGACAGCCACTACAAGCCCGGCCACGAGATCCACGTCGGAGAGCGTCCGTCCTACGACAGCACCACCGTGAGCAGCGTCGATCACGCGAAGGCGTGGATGGCTCACCAGAGGACAGCGACCAGCGAGTCGCTTATCTTCCGTGCCCTATCCGGGGAGTCTCCGAAGGCCATCATCGAGGCCATCTGGCCCACGCTGCGCTCGCAGATGACCTCGATGAAGGGCAAGAAGGTGCGCCCCGGTGTGACGCTCAGCCAGAAGAAGCACACGCCGTTCGGCTTCAAGGCCCCTACCGTCATCACCAAGCGCCCGACCGACGTGTCACAGCAGCCCACGCATCGCAGGTACCGTGGCCAAGAGCTGGAGATGCAGGACAACGCAGGCGAGATCTCGGCCAACGTCTACGGCGTGCATGACCTCGCTGATCTGGAGATCCAGCGGCAGCAGAAGGGTGCGCGCCCGATCGTGATGCGGAGGGAGTGAATGTACCACGTTCTCAAGCTGGGCTCGAAGTCTGCCGACGCCGTGCGCGCGCTGCAGAACGGGCTCGCGACTCTGGCCTACTACAACGGCCCGATCGACGGCACGTTCGGTCCGATGACCGAGGATGCGGTCAAGCGTTTCCAGACCGCGAACGGGCTTGCCCCGGACGGCATCGTGGGCCAGCTCACGTGGTCGCAGGTCGAGCGCAAGCTCGGCCCTCCGTCGCAAGCTGAGACACAGCTGCCCAGCTGGATCCTCGACGGTTTCCGGGGCAACACGCTCTGGATCCACGAGTGGGAGGGGCACAAGGGGCACCCGTACTGGCCCGGAGGCAACTCCGGGGTGACGATCGACCCGGGGGTCGACGTGGGCCAGATGAGCGACAAGCTGGTCTCGCTCTTCACCGACATCTACGACAACTACTTGACGGTGGACGAGATCGACCTGCTGCTCAGCACACGTGGCGTGCGCGGCGCGGCTGCGGACGATCTCCTGTACGGCCCGGAGGGTGGCCAGCTGCGGGCGATCAAGATCTCGCGCGCCGAGGCGGCCGAGATCTTCCCGTTCGTGCTCGACCCGTACTGGGACCAGCTCAAGATTCGCTTCGACACGCTGACGGATGCCCCGGGAGGAGTGCAGACGGCTCTCCTGTCGCTCGGCTACAACCGTGGCCCCGGGAACCCGGGCCTCGACCCGTTGCGCGACCCTCTCGCGCGTCAGAACTACGAAAAGGTCGGCAACCTTCTCATGTCGATGCAGCAAGACCACCGGCTCGATGGCATCCGGCGACGTCGCCGGGCCGAGGGTCGCCTCATTTTGGAGAGCCTCTGATGGAACGTGCGGAAGCGATGATCAACGCCTTCTTGGAGACTGGCAGTCTGCAGGAGGCTCTGGACCACTCGAACGTGATGCACTCGACGCTGCACATCTACGTGCCCGAGGGTGGCCGCACGATCCACGAGCACATCGAGGAGACGCGCATGCGCGGCATCCTAGACGAGCCGGGGCCGAAGGAGCTGGGCGGCCTCTCGTACAACGCTGCGGCCTACATCACGGGCGGTGGCCAGAGCAATTCCATGGCGACCCCGGGCAAGCAGATGACCTCGCTGTCGAGCCCGTCGAAGATGCCGGGCAAGGCCTACGGCCTCCCTGCGTCGCGCTGTCAGGTGGGAGCCAAGCTGCACAAGGTGAAGGGCTCGATCTGTAGCGACTGCTACGCGCTCAAGGCGAACTACCAGTACGACGGCCCGAAGATGGCGGCCGAGCGTCGCTTCAACTCGATCGACCACCCTCAGTGGGCGAACGCGATGGCGACTCTGATCCACTTCCACGCACGCAAGGATCGCAGCGGGAAGGAGTTCAACCACGCGCACTTCCGCTGGCACGATCAGGGTGACATCCAGAGCCCCGAGCATCTCGCCAAGATGGTCGAGGTCGCGCGCAAGACGCCGAAGGTTCAGCACTGGGTGCCGACGCGCGAGTACGAGCACGTGAAGAACTACCTCGCGAGCGGCGGCACGATCCCGAAGAACATGGTGATCCGCCCGTCTGCGCAGATGGTCGACGGTGCTCCCCCGCGCGCGCTCGCAACGCGCCTCGGCCTGCCCATGTCGTCGGTCACCTCGGCGAACAAGAAGCGCTTCAAGGCTGCGGCCTCGATGGAGAAGCCGACCAAGAACACCAAGCGCCGCACCGTGATCCCGGACGACCTCATCCCGGCAGGCACTTCTCTCGCGCGTGATGTGCGCGAGCACCCGGCGAAGCTCTGCCCAGCCCCGGCGCAGGGCAACGCGTGTGGTGACTGCCGCGCCTGCTGGGATCCGAAGACCGGGCACGTAATTTACCATAAACATTAATAGCACTGAAACTGCTTGACTTTCCATCACACAGGTGGGAAAGTCCGGCCATGGACACTTTCATCAAGGCCCTGATGAGACAGGTGGAGAAATCTGAGCGCGGTTGCTGGTTGTGGCAGGGCCCACTCAACAAGACCAAGTCGGATGGACAGGTGCGGCGCGACGGCCGCATCGTGTCCGTACGCAGGTCTCTCTACGAGCACCACAAAGGGTCCTGCGCCGGTCGCCACTTGAAGGTTTCCTGCGAGTCTCTGTGTGTGAACCCGAGTCACGTAGACCTTGAGCCGGTGGGTGTCCACCGAACGAAGCAGACATTCGAGCAGCGGTTCTGGGGAAAAGTTGTCAAGCATGAGAACGGCTGTTGGGAGCACCCAGCAGGGTCCGTGCGATTCGGTGCATGCACTGTATCCCCACGCCGTCTCGCATGGCAGTTTCTTGGTCACCCTGAGCCGGGCGAGAATCAACAGCTGCGAGCACACTGCTTGAATCCTGAGTGTATCAACCCAGCTCACATGGACGTGCTACGCGTTGCGGTTGGGGTGGTGAAAGCTCGTACACGGCCGAGAGCTTTTGCGCTATCGTTGGAGAATTTTGACCCAGAAGAAGTCGATGGCATTCGGCGCAGGTTCAAACGCAAGGTGAGCGTCGATGAACAAAACGGCTGTTGGTTGTGGAATGGTAGGCCGCGTAACGGGTATGGCCAGTTTCACGTTCGTTCTCTGGGTATGATGGTGCCTGCCCACCGAGCTGGCTACGCCTTGTTCAAGGGGCCGATCCCAGAAGGCGTTCTCGTGCGTCACGGTGGTTGTCACGACTCGAAGTGCGTCAATCCAGATCACATGGAGTTGGGCACGCACGCTGACAATATGAGGGATCGGGCTCGCGACGGTACGAGCAATCGTGGCGAGAGAAACGGCATGGCAAGACTCACCGAGGGTGACGTGCGGTCTATCCGTCGTGGCCTCGTGCGTGGCCAGACGTACCGAGATCTCGGAAAGCAGTTCAAGGTTTCCGACAGCGTCATCGGTGACATCGCACGCGGAAAGACGTGGGGTCACCTCTGATGCCCTACGTCGGCTACAAGCTCTCGCCCGAGGCACGAGGCCAGCTCCTGCGCGCGTTCCCGCCGCACTACGAGAATGTGGTCGCGCACCACGTGACCACCGACTTCCTCGGCAACCGAAAGACGGCCTTCCTGCCGCCCTCGGGCAAGATCACCGTGATCGGTCACGCACACGACCCAGAGCGCGGCATCCACGCCGCCGTGGTGCGGGTCGGTGACCTGACGCATCAGAGTATGGAGCCGGAGAACCTCCTGCACATCACGATCTCGCACCGCAAGGGAGCGCGCCCGGTGCACTCGAACGACGCGATCAAGAAGGGCTGGCAGCCGGTCAAGCCGTTCGAGATCGAGGGTGAGCCCTTCCTCGGTGAGCAGATCGAGTCCAATCTCACGCTGACACCGGTAGAAGATGACGAGTGTTCTCTGTGCTTGTCACCGCTACGTGGCGGGCGGTGCTCTAAAGGCCGTTGTGGTGGGGCCGAGTTTCACATCACACATGAGCGCCACGGGAACGTCGGTCATATTTCTGGGAAGCTGGAGCGCAACAATACCTTCCGTTTGGATCAGGTGACCCTGTTCGACGGTAACAAGCTGACCAACGCGGAAAAGCGTCAGGGGGCTGTTGGGGCATCAGCCATGCGCGCGCTGGGTCGACAGCTGCGGAAGCTCACTGGTGCCACGGGTGTTTACAGCGACACTAGACGGACGAAGACCTCTGGTCGTGTGGTATTCAATCGCACCACACCACGGATGCGCCTGCCAGAGGAGTCTTGGTCAACGCCAAAGTGGCACCACGAGCGCGGTGAGTTCGTCCGCGTTGCCAAGGAGACTGGCCTGCCATTCGAGAAGCTGCGCCGCGCGTTCAACCGTGGTCGTGTGGCTCCGGTCTCAGATGACCACTTCGGGAGTCTGGAGAACACCGACGCCAACAGCGGCGAGCACACGACGGTCGACTCTGTGCACCAGATGGGCAAGGCCTATGGCGGCAAGGACTCGGTCGGCATCCACCATGCCCTGATCAAGGGCGATACCCTGCCAGCGCCGATCATCCTGCATCGGCCGGGGAAGAACCCGTCGCTCGTCGCTGGCAACACGAGACTCACCATGGCGACGGTCCTCGGTAAGCGTCCCCACGCCCTGCACGTCAACGTCGATGAGGACCGACCCGCTGCTCTGATCAGGCAGGCTCTGAGCGAGTATAATCCCGAGTCATGTTGACGAGACTCGGGCTGGTCCTCGTGCTCCTGCTCTCGGGGTGCGTCCACGACAACACGGTGCCGTTCCCGTTCATGGCACCAGCTGCTGCTCCGACGCCGAGCGACTGGAACACGGCGCTCAAGGGGGTCGTGCTCAACACGGGCGGGGTCGACTGCCTGCAGATCCGGCGGGCCAACGTAGACGACTGCTCGAAAGAGAAGCGCTTCAGCCTCTACTGCGTCGACGAGAACGACCCTGCCAGCGTATTCGATGACACCACGCCGAAGGGCTGTGGCGTCCTCTACGTGAAGACGCTCGACACCTGCGGCGATCAGATCCCAGCCGGTCTCCAGCTCAAGTGCCGCCTCGACACCGAGGTGCCACAGGCGACGCCAAGCCCGAGCCCGACGGTTCGTCCTACGCAGAGCCCGCGTCCGACGCAGACCCTCGGTGACCCGACGGCCCCCTGCCGCTCGAACAACCCGCAGTACTGCTGGGACAAGGACAGCATCATCAACGCGTTCGGGGAGTGCTTCTCGTCTTGCACCTGTCTCAGGAAGCCGAACGCGAACTGCCGGGTGACCCCGACCCAGACCCCTCGCGCAACGGCCACGCCGAGGCCTACAGTGACCTCGCGGCCGACGGGTGTACCCACGGCCACCCCGGGGATCCAGTGCCCCACAGGACAGCACGCCGTGTGGTCGTGCGAGCCCGACGCGACCTCGACCCCGGCGCCGGTCGTGACCGCTCGGCCGAGCCCGGCCCCGAGCACCGGGGCGCGCGTGATCGCTGGTGGCTGGTTCATCCCAGAGTGCATGGTGGTGGGCGCCTCGGGCGCACGCTCGCGCTGGTACGACTTCCCCTACGCTTTCGCGGCCTACCCGAAGGGCTTCAACAAGCACGTCACCGACTTCAAGGAGTCGTGTACGCCGAACGCCGAGGTGTGGAACGCGACGATCGCGATCCCGAACCACTGGACGAACACCGACGCCGCGAACATCGAGATCGCGAAGCCCCAGATGACGGCCACCATCAACTCGATCAGGGAGCGCAAGCAGCAGATCGCTGCCCTGCGAGCGCAGGGAGTGCCCGAGGCGAAGCTGCCAAAGATGCCGATCCTGTGGGTGGGTGAGACCTCGACGGGTGCGTGGGGCTACTCGCAGGACCTCTGGCAGGGGGGCTTCTACAAGACGGTGAACGGCAAGCGCACGCTGAAGAGCGGCGCCGAGCTGTCGTCCCCGTTCCCGAAGTACATCGAGTTCATGATCTCGGAGTACCAGAAGGAGGGTGTCACCGAGTTCGCTGACGCCCCGTACACGTTCTTCTGGGCGAACCGCGAGTTTAACACGGCGCTCTCGGCGTCGCGCATGAAGCGCACCGACCAGCGCGGTCGTGAGCTGGTGGTGCCGCGTGACCCGAAGATGCTGCGGGCCGACACGGCGCAGCAGAGACGCGCGACCGTCGAGGGCATCCACCCGGAGGTCTGGCCCAAGGGGTACAAGTGGCAGTCGAACGACGCGATCAACGTCTCGGCTGAGGGCCACGCTGGGCTCGACATCCCGGACGCGACAGCGCTCAAGCGCGACTCGACCTACTACACGTACTACGTGCTCTCGATGCGTGCGCACCACCCCGAGGTGACGCGCATCATCCCGCAGCTCTCGAACTGCGTCTACAACCGCCCGGCCGACTCGCCGCACTGGGCGATCGCGGCGCAGATGGTCAGTGTGAACCGCGCCTTCGGTCTCCAGCCGGACATCCAGATCGAGGGCTGTGACGGGCGGGCCAATGAGCTGGCTGGTCGGCCGTGGAACACACCTCTGGCCGACTGCGTGGCCCTGAAGGCAATCCAGAAGGCACCGGGGCCGATCGTCTCGATGTGGGCCGCCGACATCAAGGGCGGGCTCGCGCTCGACTACAGCGTGTGCAAGTGATGCGCGCTGACGACCTGATTCGAGAGGCCCTCTCTGAGGGTGAGGTGATCCGGCGCGCGTTCGGTGCCCGGAGCGCCATGGTACGTCACCCGCACGAGACGCTGGCCCCGGCCCAGATCCCGGCCGAAGACCTAGTCAAGTACGCGCCGGACTCGCACCCGGCGCAGGCCGCGCGCGGTACTTCCGGGGTGAAGTTGAAGCGCGGTCGGAGGAGCACCACGCTCGCCAGCACGCAGCGCATCGCGAATCCGGACGGGTCGTTCCGCGAGAAGTCGGTGCTCAACAACGCCTTCTTCGGGAGGGATCCGGAGTTCAAGGCGTCTCTCGACCGATCCGGCCAGTGGATCACGCGCAAGCCGGTGAAGGACCGCTTCGTCGTGTCGATGTCACGAGGCTTCGGGAAGTCGGACGAGGAGAAGAGCCAGCGTAGACCGTGGAAGGATCTTCTCACGGCACGTGGTCTGGGTTCCATGCACCCGCACCTGAGCACGTACGCGCGTGAGGGTGAAGACTCGGAGCGCACCGACTTCGCTCACCTCGCGTTCGATGACGCTCACTCTGCGGTCGAGACCGCGCGCCTGCTCGACGGGGACGAGCACTACAAGATCAGGAACGTGCAGCACGAGCGTCAGTTCCTGCCGAGTCCGGGTGACGATGGTTGGCACGATGTCGGTACGATCGACCACACCAAGGGCGTCGACAGCGAAGGCCGGGTAACCTACGCGCACTCGATGCACGGTCTCGTCGACCACGCGAAGAAGGTTGGCAGGCCGCACCGTTGCCCGAAGACCACCGGCACGATCGTCACGGCACCATGTTCGTCGTCGCACGGGTGCACCAACGTCAAGCTGAACGAGTCCACCGACGCTCGTGGTCTCCCGATCGAGGTCCGGCGCATGTCGCCCGACACCGCGAAGAAGCTCGCCGACGCGCTCAAGCAAGGTCTCGCCGACCGTGGGAAGAAAGCGCCCACACCGCCGACTCCGCGTGCCGATCGTCTGGTACGAGAGGGGTTGGGGTGAACCATGGCTTGGCCCAGACGTGATAGACGACCGGTCCCGGATCGTTTTTGGGAGAAGGTCGACAAGACCGGTGGAGCTGACGCTTGCTGGCCATGGACTGCGCAGCAGAACACAAAGGGCTACGGGCGCTTTGCGATCGAGCCCGGATGGACGGTGAGCGCGCACAGGTACGCGTACGAGTTGTACTACGGTATCGCACCGGGTGAGCAACTCGTGTGTCACCGATGTGACAACCCTATCTGCGTGAACCCGGCTCATCTGTGGCTCGGAGACGCGGCTGCCAACATGCAAGACATGGAGCTGAAGGGACGCGCACGCCACCCAAAAGGGGAAGACGCCGGGCGTGCCCTTCTCGATGAAGCTGCCGTGGTGGAAATCTTCAAGCGCCGGTCGGTGGGTGAGTCTGTGGTGCATATCGCCCGGTCGTTTGGTGTGGGTCACACGACAATTCACCACGTTCTCCAGAGGACTTCTTGGCAGCATGTAACAGTGCCGAATGCGTTGGTGGTGAGTTGTCAAGCACTCATGTCACGTCGACGGTTGAACGCAGAGCGTGTGCAGCTCGTAAGAGAACTGGCCCGGAGTGGGGTCCGTAACCACGTCATCGCTGAGCAACTCGATTTGGACAGGAACACTGTCACTAAAATTCTCGACGGCCGCTCTTATCGTCGGGTTGCCTGACCATGGGTCCTCTTCACCAACACGACAAGCTCCTCAACGACGTTGGGTCGTTCATTGGGGGAGACGTGTACCTCGTTGGCGGGGCTGTTCGAGACGCGTTTCTGGGGCGCCCGTCAAAAGACATCGACCTCGTCACGATCGGTGGGCATGACGATTTGCGAAAGCAGGGGTGGAGTCCTGTCAAAAAAGACTTCCCTGTGTTTGTGCACAAGAAGTTCCCCGGTGTTGAGCTGGCTCTCGGTAGAGGCGAGAAGAAGGTCGGTACTGGGCATTCCGGGTTTGACTGGTACGAGGCTCCTGATCTGAAGACCGATCTGGAGCGCAGGGACCTCACGATCAACTCGATGGCGTACAGTCCTCGACACGGGGTGATTGACCTGCACGGCGGCATGAACGACCTGAAGAGCGGCACCCTGCGCGCGACCTCGAACGCGTTCGGGGAGGACCCTCTGCGGACGTTCCGCGTCGCGCGCTTCGCGGCCAAGTTCGGCTTCAAGCCGCACCCGTCTCTCGTCCAGACCATGCAGGGCATGGCACACGAGCTGCCGTCGCTCTCGAAGGACCGGGTGCGCGACGAGTACGAGAAGGCACTCGCGACCGAGCACCCGTCGCGCTTCTTCGACACGCTGAGCGCCGGGAAGTCGGATCGGCACTGGTTCCCCGAGGTGGCTCGCCTGCGCGGCCGGACGTCATCCCTGCCGCACGATGGCGATGCGCACGCGCATACCATGGCGGCCATGGATTTGGCGCCTGTCAGCGCGCGCCACCTCGTGCTGCACCAGCAGATGACCCCGCCCGCGATCGAGAAGCTCGGTGACCGGCTGGGATACTCGCAGAAGGATGTCGCCGCCCGACAGGCACACGCGCGGTATCATCATCTCGCAGCTCTCCAGCCCGGTGGGGAGGCTGCGGTCGAGCACTGGAACGCGACCAAGAACTTCCGCGACGATCATTTCTCAGCGCTCTCTGCGTCACGCGCGGCGAGCCACCTCTTCCATCCAAGCTACGGCCCGGACCCACACGTGCTCGCGCACAAGGGCCGGTTCGCAGCTCTCGACGCGGTGAAGTTCACGCCAGACGAGTTCAAGACGATCAAGCGCGACCAGATCGGCCCGTTCAAGATGCAGCGCTACCTGCGAGCCCTGAGCGAGTCTGCGTCGACGGCTCGGGCCGACCTGCTGGTTCGTCGCGCTCTTGTGCTGGAGGGTCCGTAGTATGGACCAAGGATTTTGTTTGTGGTGCGGGGCTGCGCTCGGTGAGAAGAAGCCGGGCTCGGGGCGCAAGAAGAAGTACTGCAACGAGCAGCACAAGGAGAAGTTCCGCCAGTCGGAGCGGAGGCGCCCGGGTGTTGGGGAGAGGGGTGGTTGTGATGAGCCGAGCGGACCAGCTGATCCGTCAAGCACTGCGTGAGGCGCTCTCGCCCGACGCCCTGCTCGCCATGGCTCGCAAGGCCAAGGAGTCAGCGCACCCGGGTGAGCGCGAAGCGTTCGGCAACAAGCTCCGGCAGATGGGGCATGACCCGGAGCAGCTGTTGAAGGGCGCCGCGAGTCAGCAGCGCAGCCGTACGCAGCGCCCAGCTCAAGGGCCGCGTCGTTCTGACGGCACGCCTGAATGGGCTTGGGCTGGCCACGCGGGTGGCATGCCGCCGTCGCACAACATCTACCGGCCGACGTACGAGGACCTGAACCACATCAAGAAGACGATGTGGGAGAAGTCGGGCAAGTCGAAGGAGGAGCACACGATCCGCCAGTTCGACGGCACGTTCTTCCGCAACTCGTACACCGCATTCGGTCACGAGAAGATCCACCCCGAGATGGCCAAGGCCATGCTACAGTGGGGTGACAGCGACCACGGGCGCGGTGGTAATCGCTACGGGACCAAGGCCATCTTTGCGTCGCGACGTGGCTCGAAGAAGGTGAAGATGATCTGGGCGAACGGCCAGCACGTGACGCCCGGCATCGAGGTCGATCACAACTCCCCCAACGAGAACCCGGCCAACGACCAGCACTTCACCCGTGGCCTGTCGGACTGGATCGACAGCAAGGTGCCGCCGAGGAGCTGATGCCGAAGATCATCCTCGTGCGCCACGGTCAGTCGAAGGCCAACGTGGCAGGTCGCTCAGGCAACGCTGGCACCATGCTCACGCAGCAGGGTCAGGGCGATGCCTCGCGTGCGGCACGCAACATCCTGCGCGAGCATGGCCACCGGAACCTAGCCGTGATCTCGTCGAGCTACCGCCGCGCGCGCCACACCGCGAAGCCGCTCGCGCGTGCGCTGGGTGTCAAGGTGCAGGTGCAGGACGGCGTGCACGAGCGCGATCTGGGGGCTCTGAAGCACGTCGACGCGAGCACGTGGGGCCTCATGCCGGGCTACTACATGCCGGGCGGCAACGCGCTGAACCCTGACTTCCGCCCGCCTCGTGGTGAGAGCCTGCGCGACGTTCAGCGTCGTGCCGTGCCTGCCCTGCACGACGCGATCAGGAAGAACCCGGGCAAGGACCTCGTGGTCTTCACGCACGGGCACACCGCGCGCGCTCTGGAGGCGCACTTCCGTGGCACGTGGAAGGGCACCACGAACTGGCAGAACGGTGAGCACCGCGCCTTCGACTACGAGCCGAAGGACGTGTCGGAGGAGTCGCGGGCCGACGCCCTGATCCGCCGCGCGCTGGAGGAGAGATGAAGCTGAGAGTTCTGGCGACCATGGCTTTGGCGTTCTTGCCGAGCATCGCGCTCGCGTCGTCGTTCTACCGTCCCAGCGAGGACGCGATGATCGAGTACGCCGAGGTAATCGCGCGCGTGCGAGTCACCAAGGTCGAGAGTGCCAAGGAGCAGCTCGGCCCGGACACGTACCGGATCAGCTCGAAGATCACGCTCCAACCGCTGCAGTGCCTGAAGGGCTGCCGCTCGGATCAGGACGCGATCGTGATCTACGAGCCCGGCGGCACGGTGGGGGACCAGCAGGCGATGCCGGTCGACGCGCCCGACTACGCCGTCGGCACCGAGCGCCTCGTCTTCTTGTCGCGGGGGCCGGAGAACACGCTGCGCACGATGAACTCTGGTCTCGGCGCGGTCCCTCTGCTGCCGATGCCTGACGGCCAGCTGCGCATGCAGCGCGGTGTCGTCGACAGCAAGCCGGGGACCTACGACGACTTCCGCGATCGGCTGCGCAAGAAGGTCGGCTTGAAGGCCGTCGAGAAGCCGGTCAAGTTCGCGGCCCCCCAACTTGCTGGTGACCAGCAGCAGAGCAACACGGCCTACCGCTGGCTCGGTAGCCCGGGCTCGAAGTGGCGCGTCGACCAGATCGACGTCGTGCTGCCCACCGTCGGTGAGAAGATCATGGGCCTCGCTGAGGGTGAGAAGGCGATCCTCGCGGCGTTCGACGCGTGGGAGAAGGCTCCGGGGTCGTCAATCAACTTCGAGGTCGTCGGGCGGCAGGCTCCACAAGGCTTCGTCTGCCAGCAGGGCAAGCTGCTGGTCTCGTTCGACGACCCGCGCGGCGAGATCGACGACCCGCAGGGCTGCTCTGGGGTGCTCGCGATCGGTGGCTTCTGCGGCTCCGGTGTGACGCTGCCAGACGGCTTCCAGACGATCAACGCGGGCGCGTACGTCTCGAACAACGGCTGGGCGGGGTGCAACTTCTGGACGGCCGCTGACCACAGGAACTTCGATGAAGTCTCGACGCACGAGCTGGGACACGCGGTCGGACTTGGGCACTCGCGAGACTCAGGGGAGGCAGCAGGCCAGCTCGAAAGTGACGCCACCATGTTCTGGATGGCCCACTTCGATGGACGCGCCGCAGGGCTCCGCGACTACGACCGGGGGGCGATCGCGGCTCTCTATCCGGCTGCCGCTCAGCCAACGGCTTCGCCGTCTCCAGCTCCGACTGCGTCGCCATCGCCCACCCCGGAAGTGACGGCATCTCCGAGCCCCGCGCCAGTACCGACAGGTTCCCCGGGACCGACTGCATCACCCGGCAAGTGTGGGCGGGCAGCGGACGCCGGGACGCTGTTCATCATGCTCGGCTGCGCTTCCCTCGTGAACATGGCGAGGCGGTGATCTGATGGCGCGTCAAGACAAGTTGTGCCCGGGGTGCGGCACCGTGAAGCCGTTCTCGGAGTACCGAGAGCGGTCGGACCGCCCGGGTCAGCCTCGGTCGCGCTGTCGTCTGTGTGAGAACGTGAAGAGCGCCACCCGGATGAACGCTCTGTACGAATCGAAGCGCCCGGAGATTCTGCACCGGAACAGGGTGTGGCGCGAGTCAAACCCTGAGAAGTGCAAGGCAATTCGAGGCGCGTATTACCAGAGCCACCGAGAGCAGCACCTCGCCTCTTTTGCGAAGAGGTGTGCACGAGCAGCGAGAGTGTCTCAGAACACTCGCAGCCAATTGTACGAGGACAGCGGTGGGGTCTGTTACCTGTGCGGCTCCACGGTTTCCCCAACCGGGTGGTGGGTAGATCACATCATTCCGGTTGCCCGTGGAGGGCAGACGGTAGAGGGGAACCTCGCTGTCTCGTGCCAGCCATGCAACCGACGCAAGCACACGAAGCTGGTGGAGGAGCTGCATGGCTAGGCACGACATTGTTGTATTTGACCCGGATGAAAAACCGGTCCCTTCTCTGGAGTCGATGGTCAGGCCGACCCAGCCGAACATCATCCAGATCCAGATGCGAGGCCTCGACGAGTACGAGATGTACGAGGCCCCGGACAAGATGATGGAGTGCTCGGACCACGAGCTGCTCGCAGCACGCCTGAAGATGAAGATCAGGAAGGCGCTCTCCGAGATCCATGGCATCCGACGCCCGCCTGACCTGCAGTACGAGACCGACACGCTGTGTGAGCGGGCGATGTCGCTCATGTCGAACTACAAGATCGCGAACGTCGATCTGGTGAACCGCGTCGCCGTCAAGGTGGTGCCCGAGCTGGACGTGCCGAACGAGGCGCGCCCACCCAGCTTGAGGAAGCAATTCGCGGGTTTGATCGGCCGACTCGTGCGCTGAGCTTACGAGGCAAACCGAGCGGCAGTAGAATTGGGCCTTTGGAGGGGCGAAAGAGTCCCGCCTTGGGCCGCGCTCTTACAAGCCACCTTCAGGTCGCGGTACTCTGAGCTTCGATCGAGTGTGGCTCCGAAATGGGAGACGGATGATGGGTCTGTTCAACGAGATGCTGGAAGAGGTTCGGAGCGGCAAGGACCCCGTCATGGTGGTCGAGGCTGCTGCGGGTCCGATGGGGCAGGATCGGAACGACGACGTCAACACGGCCGAGCGGGCCATGTCGGCGTTCAGCCAGATCACGGGCGAGATCAGCGCCTACAACGGCTACGTCGGCCCGGACTGGATCACGCACACGGCGGACCAGCTCAAGACGGCCGACCCCGAGGGTCGCATGGACCTCGCCAACTGGGCGCGTGCGAATCGCGACCAGTACGTCGGCAGCGCACGTGTCGACTGCGAGGGCTGCTACGACATGTGGGACAACATCTACAAGGGTGTCGTCGCCTTCGGCACCACGATGGTCCCACCCCCGATGGGTCAGCTCGGCTGAGCCCTGCTCTTACAAGGCCCCCGAAAGTCACGGTACCTTGGTCAAGATGAACGGTGCGATGTGCAGCTCCCTGATTGTGTCGAGCCCACGCACCCAGAGTTCGCCCGAGAGAGCGTCAAGACAATGAAAGCCCAGCTTTCCATCGCGCTCACGCACCTGCAACAGGCAAAGGTGGCGGCGAACTCCGACTCCACTCTGAAACCCTACGCGGAGCGTATGCAGCGCCTGCTCGATCAGGCCGCAGCCCTCCGGAGAGATCTCGATCACGTCGTCTGAAGGGGCGACGACTAGGAGGAAGCAGAAATGCAGGCGACAGGAAGAGTTCAGATCAGCGCCCCGGCGTGCATCGCGGTCACTGGGGCCGCAATCGGCGTCGCAACCGACGTCAGCTTCGGCAACGGTGATGCGAGGTTGTCCTCGGCGCTCGTCGCGGGTACGACCTACACCAACATCCCGGTCGACGACAAGACCGGATTCCCGACCTCGACGACGGCTGTGATCATCGTCGGCTACGGCACGGACCACGAGGAAGAGTTCGTCCTCAACCACACCCGGGCGACTGCCACTGCTACCGACGATGCGGGCAACGTCGTGGTCGCGTCGACGGTGTGCAAGTTGGCCCACGCGGCCAACGAGCGCGTCGTCCTGAAGACCGGCTTCTCGATCCTGCCGGGCTCCTTGTCGATCACCGATGGCACCAGCACGTGGACCGACATGGGCAACGGCAGGATTCAGATCAGCAGCGCCCTCGGCGTTGCGCTCGCTGCCGCGACGAACTTCGTGGACTACAGCACCGGTACCTTCCGCGTGCAGGGCATCGCCGCTGGCGGTGTCACCCCGACCTACCAGCTCCTGCAGGACAAGCCCGATCAGGCTGACCTCAACGGTTCCGGCTTCCACAAGAACTTCGGGACCGGCGCGTACACCCGCCAGTCGATCCCGGACGTTCTGACGGTCACCAACTTGGGTGACACCAACTGCGCGCTGTTCGTCGAAGTGTCGAAGAACAACGGCCGTTCCTTCTTCACGAAGGGTTTCTCGGCTTCCGCGACCATCGGCAACTTCGGTCGCAAGGTCATCCAGTCCCCGAGTGGGCAGGGCAACGTGGTCGACATGGTCCGCATCCGCGCCGGTCAGACCTCCGGTCAGACCTCGATGGCCGATCAGGAGTACGAGAAGCGCTACGTGTGGCCGGGCGTGCTGGAGATCAACACCCAGTCGATCATCAACTCGAACGGCGGGAGCAACTGAGCACGGCTCGTAGCTCTCGGGGGGCGATGGTGTGCAGAAGCGCAGGAAAGTCGCATGCCGGAAGACCGGCTGCCACTACTTCGGGTTCCCGGCCTTTGACGGCCGCTGCCCGGACTGCGCTTCGCCCATCGACTCCAGCCCGGGCGACGATGGTGGTGGCAGGGGAGGCATCATGGACCACGTGAACAAGAACGGCGCGGCGCTCAACGAGGGCGTCCCGCACTGCTCCGAGTGTGAGTCGATCGTCGAGCAGGGTGACAGCTTCTGCACGGGCTGCGGCGCGCAGTTCGCGTTCGAGGGTGCACACGAGCAGCCTGCCGAGGCACACTGCTTCACCTGCGGCCTCGACGTTCCCGTCGAGGAGAGCGTCTGCCCTCGCTGTGAGTCACCGGTCTTCGTCGAAGCGTCGAAGGACGACGATGACGACGAGGACGATGGTGACGACGACGAGGATGACGACGATGACGAGGAGGACGGCAAGAAGAAGCTCCTCCTCGACAAGGGCCGCAAGAAGAAGGACGAGGAGTACTTCCGTCACGTGCTGACTCCGCAGGAGGAGGCACGCACGATGGTCGACCTCGCGATGCAGCTGGGCGAGCAGGGTCGCGCGGATCTCGCCGCACAGATCGTGTTCGGCGAGGCGAACGATCGCGAGATCGATCCCGACGTCGAGGCGAATCGGCCGCCGCGCTGGCTGCCGGAGACGCATCACGACGCGTGGCGCGAGGCCAACATGGCCGGACGCCCGAAGACACTCATGGGGGCGGTTCACGCCACTCTGGGTCTCGTCGCTGGTCGCTGAAGCGGAGCGGTTGTGAGTGGTGGTGGCGGACAGGTGAGGCAGGTGGGACGAGACTACGGTCTGGGGCGGACGAGGTTTGTGCGGGGAGAGTCTGCCCACCTGCCCGACGAGGACAACGGGATGCCACGTGGGCATCACCTGCAGCCCGTCGGCACCACGCTCACACGTCGTGAGATCGGCCAGAGCATCGAGTCCGTCGAGGACATGATTGCTCGTTGCTTGGCTGGGGAGAGCGCGCCGCAGGTCGTCGAGAGCGTGCTCTACGGGAGGAAGTGATGGCGAAGGGCAAGTCGAAGGGTGACGCCGACGGCGTCGAGACGCAGGACGACCAGATCGTTTCGCAGGACGACGTGACTTCGGCCGTCGTCGACCCGACTCCGGATCCTGACCCGGCACCAACGGTCGTCGAGGAGCCTGCCGCAGTCGCGGTGGAAGAGCCCGGTGCACAGGCAGAGTCCGAGGGCGTCAAGATCGGTGACTACATCGACACGCCGTACGGCCGCCAGCGCGTGCGCAAGGTGTTTGCAGACGGCCTCGTCTCCTACTGCACGCCGGGTGGCCTCGCGAAGAAGATCCGGCTGCCGCAGGACTGATCCATGGGCAAGCACATCACCGAGACCAACGCGATCTTCCCCTACTCCATCAAGGAGGATCAGGGCCCGAACGGTCGCATGATCGTGTCCGGGATCTTCTCGCTCGCGGACGTCAAGAATCGCAACAACCGCGTCTACACGCGCGGCCTCTGGGAGAAGACCCTCGCCGAGGGTGGTGACTTCGACCGTCGACTCCAGTCGAGGCTCGTGGTGGGCACCCTCGGTCATCCGGCCGACGGCAAGACCCGCCCGGCCGAGATCAGCCACGTCGTCACCAAGGTCTGGGTCGAGGACGAGTTCACTCCCGAGTGCGTCGTCTGCAAGGCAGGCGGCGGACCGCACGCACACATCATGGCCGAGGAGGAGATCCTCGATACCCCGCACGGCAAGATCCTGAAGGAGCTGTACCGTGCGGGCGTCGGCCTCGGTGTGTCGTCGCGGGGATCTGGCAGTGTGCGCGGCTCCGGCGAGGAGCAGGTCGTCGCCGACGACTTCCGTTTGGAGACGTTCGACCACGTGCTCGACCCCAGCACTCCCGGCGCGTTCCCGAAGGTGATCGCGGAGTCGGTGGTCGGTGCGGTCGAGCGCCTCATCGCGCCGAACTGCAGCCGCAAGGAACTCAGCGGCTACCGCTCGATCTTGGCCAACGTGGCCGAGCACGGCGAAGACGATGACGCACGTAGCAGTGCTCAGAAGCTCGTCGAGGCGATCGACGTCAAGCTCTCGGTGCTCACCGAGGACGAGGATCGCCCGACCAACCCGAGCAGCTACTCGATCGACACAGATCCAGCGGCCCGCGCCGCTGCAACGACGACCGCTTCGACGCTTCGAGCGCCAGAGGCTGGAACTTCGGAGGACGAAAGCATGAAGATCGACATGAGCAACCCGGAGGTGGCCCGCGTGGTTGCGGAGCAGACCGCTCGGCTGACCGCCGAGCGGGACGACCTCCAGAGCCGTCTGGCCCGGGTCAGCTCCGAGGCAGACACCCTCCGCGTCGAGAACACGACCCTCGTCAAGCAGAAGGACGAGGCGATGAGGCTCGGCGAGGAAGTGGCGGCGAAGCTGCGCCACACCACCCTGCAGCTGGATGGCTTCCGCTCGCACGTGCGGCAGATGCAGGAGTCGGGCAAGGAGACCTTCGAGGGCAAGCACACCCTCGGTGAGGCCTTCCAGAAGTCCAAGGAGATCATCGAGGCCCTGCTCGATCAGCTGGAGGAGTCGGCCGAGTTCCGCGTCCGCTGCGAGGCCGCCGAGGACCTGCTCGCGCAGGTTCGCGAGCGCTCGCGTCGGGCGTCGGTCATCGCGACCGTCGACAAGATCCTCGCCCACGAGTCGGCCGAGCGCGCTCACGCGCTCCGTCCGATGCTGATCGAGGGGGCCAACACGCCGGAGGACGTCACCCGCAAGTACGGACAGGTTCGTGTCCTGCTGGGTGGCGGCTCCCCGACGGCGACCGCGACCACCGTGACCGAGGGCTACGCGAGTGGCACCCCGGGCCCGGCCGGTGCACGTCCGGCTCCGGCCGCGATCGGCGCCGACGCGGGTGCGGGTCTCCCGGGTCCGGGATCCATCAACGAGGAACACGGAGCCTCGCTGGGCGCTGGTCGCCTGCCGAGCCCCGTCGCAATCAACGAGTCCCTCCAGAGGGACGTCAACATGTCGCGGGCCGTCCTGCGCCGCATCGCACGCGGCTGACGACGCACGCCCAACGCTGAAGAAGGAATAGGAGGAAGACCAAGATGGCGATCAACGCATTGGTCGAGGAACTGAACGCGGCAGGCGTGCACGACAACTACCTGTCCGTCGGCAGCTACCTCAGCCGCAACAAGTGGGGCCACATCTGCGAGGATGCGGAAGCCCCCATCGAGTCGAACGAGACCCGTTCGGGCCTCGCGGTCATGCTGGAGAACACCGAGCGCTTCATCAAGCGGATGGACGAGACCGTCCGCGCGGTGAGCATCGGCGACTTCCAGAAGTTCGCGTACCCGCTGGTGCGTGCGATCTTCCCGGAGCTGGTCGCGAACGAGATCGTGTCCGTGCAGCCGATGCTCGGCCCCGTCTCGCTCGTGTTCTACATGGACTTCGTCTACGGCTCCGACAAGGGCCGTGTGAAGCGCGGTGACACGGCGTTCTCGGCCGTCTCGCGTGGTCCGAACAACTCGTCCTACACCTCGCCGCAGATCGACGAGGAGGTCATCGGTTCCGGTGGCGGGAACAGCTTCACGGGCACGCTGTCGTACGGCCCGGTCGTCCCGGGGTCGTTGACGATCACCGACGGTGTCCAGATCATCAACGACGACACCAACGGTGGCTTCGTCGGTGACGTCGGCTCGGCGGCACTGATCAACTACGCGACGGGCTCGCTCGCGGGCTCGACCACGATGTTCGCTGCGACTCCTGCGGCGGGTACGACCATCACGGCCACGTACTCGTACGACATGGAGGCCAACCCGAACATCCCGCAGATGGACCTCGTCCTGAACTCCTCGCCGGTCACCGCGCGGCCCCGCAAGCTGCGCACGAACTGGTCGCTGGAGTCGGCGTTCAACCTCCGCTCGCTGCACGGGCTGGAGGCCGAGGTCGAGCTGACGGCGTCGGTGGGCGCGGAGATCCGCTTCGAGATCGACCGCGAGATCATCGACGACCTGAAGCGCATGGCGGGCGCGGGCTCGGTCTACTGGAACCGCACCCACTCCTCGAACATCTCGTTCACGGAGCACAAGCTGTCGATCATCGACGCCTTCCAGATGGCGTCGAACCTGATCCACAAGACGACGGGTCGCGGCCGGGCGAGCTGGATCATCTGCGGCGAGAACGTCGCGACGATCGTCGAGACCCTGCCGGGCTTCGTGGCCACCCCGGGTGTGCCGAGCGGTCTGCAGAAGGGCGTCTACAAGGCGGGTCGTCTGAACTCGCAGTGGGACGTCTTCAAGGATCCGTTCTACCCGGACAACTTCTTCATGATGGGCTTCAAGGGGATGTCGTTCCTCGAAGCGGGCTACGTCTACAGCCCGTACATCCCTCTGTACTCGACCCCGACCGTCGTGCTCGACGACTTCATCGCGCGCAAGGGTCTGGCGACGCAGTACGGAAAGAAGGCCATCAACCCGCTGTTCTACGTCACGGGCGAGATCGGCACCGAGAATGCGCTGGCCGCGAAGGCGGGCGTCGCAACCTCGGCGCTGGAGTCGCATGGTTCGGCAGCTTCGCTGCTCAACCTCGCCAATGGTCGCGGCATCTTCGGCGCCTGAGCTTCTCACGAAGCACTGACCTGAAGTCAGCCTGACCCGATGGGGGCGTGGGGCGTCCAACGCCTCTCGCCCCCATCTTCGTTTGAGAGACCATAGAATGCCCGAGCTGGTTCCACTGTCGCAGCCTCACCCGATCGACCACACGTCGCTGTTCAAGTACGTGCGCGTCATGCTGGGTGGTGCGACTCTGGACGTTGAGATTGACGACGCCGGTCTCACCACGCTGTTGGAGAACAGCTTGGAGACCTACTCGCGTCTCATCCCGAAGATCAGGTGGTTCACCCTGCCAGCCTTCGCTGGCGTGCAGGAGTACCGGGTTCCGAGGGACCAGTTGGGCTACGGCGTGGTCGAGGTGATGATCCCGAGGATCGACCCGATCGCGCCGCTCATGTTGTCGTCCGGCCCACGGATGGACATCTTCGGGTACCGCTACTCGTACCCCTACCGCGACATCAACGAACTCTACATCGACTACACGTACTTCAAGGAAGCGACCCGGATCCTCTCGTCGGAGTTCGACTGGGAGTTCAAGAACGGTGCGATCTACGTCACACCGAAGCCTGACGAGCCGTTCACGCTGACGTTCGCGTCGGCGTTCCCGCGTGACCTGCAGAGCATCCCGCTCGACGACGTCGACTGGGTTCGCATGCACCTGCTGGCGCAGGCCGAGATCGCCCTTGGCCGCACGCGTCGCAAGTTCCGCATCCCGGGGGCGCAGACCGACCAAGTACTCGATGGGCGGGAGCTGGTACAGGAGGGCATGGCGAGGCTGCAGCAGGCCGAAGCCGATCTGCTCCTTCGTACTCCTCCGTTGCCGATCTTCAGGACCTGAGCCTATGGGTGTGTCGTCGAAGAGAGCTGACCAGCTGATCCGTGAGGCCCTGCGCTCCGCGCGCGGGGAGTTCACGGAGTGGAGTGGTCGCGAGACCGCGCGCGCCGACTACGCGATCCAGCGTCGCATGCTCGGTGAAGCTGCCGACGGGATGGAGAACGTCGACGCGGTGATGGCTCGCTACCACTACGTGGTCGACCCGCGACACAAGAATCAGCAGGACGGTGATCGCTGGTACGTCAACGAGTCCGGCCATCAGGCCTTCGTCTACCCGGACCCGACGTTCGGCGTGAAGTGGCACCACTACGAGTCGAAGCAGAAGAGCGCCTTCAAGAGCGGTGACCGGGAGCAGATGTTCCGCAAGGGGTCGGGTGTGCCGTCCCTCGCGGAGTGGCTCTCCACGCTGCACACCCCGGGTCTCGGTTGAGGAAAGCGAGCAGGAACACGATGAACACACGCCGTGCAGACAGTCTGATCCGTCGCGCTCTCAGGGAGGGCGGCAGCGGTACCTTGTTCCAAGCCGAGCCTGCTGGCGGCGGCCCGACGCCTGTCACCGGGAAGATGCAGAGTGGTGGCACACTGCTTCCTGCTTACAACCCGAATGGTGCTGGGACCACGCAGCAGAACATCGACTCCTTCAAGAGCGCGGAGAACAAGAACTCGATGGCGGGCCAGCTCGGCGCGTTGAAGAAAGCTCAGGACGACTACCACGCTGCCGGTGGCAAGGAACGACCCATCGGGGCACCGATGAACTACAATCAGTGGTGGAACGGTAAGGCTCCGATGACCGGCCCGGACTCGAAGTTTGGTGACGGGTCTGGCTACGATAGTGATGCACGCAACCCTGATGTCGGTCGACGGTCCAGTGGCTCGACGGCGGGCGTTGCACGCCCGCCGTCCGGCACGGTGCAGGGGACGTACCCGAGTGCACCGCGTGGCGGTGGCCGCTCGAACGTCGGCTCGATGTCCCGCTCGGAGCACGTTGAGGTGCGGGGTGGTGGAGGCTCGACGGCCCCTGCTGGGCGTAGCAGGGGCGCGTCGAGGATCACCGAACGCCGTACGGCGACCCTCGTCTATCGCGCCATCGACGAGGGCAACCCGTACACCACGCAGCCGGGCAACACGCCCGTTGGCGGCGGCGGTGGTGGTGGTGGCAGTGGCACGCAGCCGGACAACTCCCCGACGGGTGGTGGTGCTGCCCCAGCGGCCTCCGGCGGCAAGGGCGGCGGCACGCTGATGAAGGCCGAACCCGCTGGCGGCGGCTTCGGCGGCGGTGGTCCTACGGCACCGCGCCCGGGCAACACTGGCAGCATGGGTTCCGGTGGTGGCGGTGGGGGTGTGGGCGGCGTCCTGAGTCAGGTCGGCGGCGCTGTCCTCAGCACGGCCGGACGCGCGGTCGGGCAGGCCATCCAAGGCAACGGCAAGGTCGACTACTCTGGCATGGCGCGCAACGTCGGTGGCTACGCTGCTGGTACGGCGGTCAACGGCATCGCGAAGAGCGTGATGGGCGGCTCGTCGAGGTAACCGGTGGCGAACGAGACTGCTCACGTCGAGTCGACACCGCAGGTCGGGTACGCGAGTCTCCCGATCGGCGCATCGGCTCGTGATCTGGAGTTCATCCTGCGGGTGAACGAGGAGCAGTTCCGCGTCGTGTGCCCCGAGGTCGAGTACTTCAAGCTCAACCGTGTGGAGACCAAGGTCGACGATCTCTACCGCGAGTCGATTGGCTTCCCCGTGCATGACGGCATCCCGAAGTACGACGGCACGATTACCGGCAACGGCGTCAAGGTGCCGGTCAAGTTTCAGCATGGAGAGCAGAAGAAGCTCCTCAAGAACTACGGCATCGAGGAGGAGCACGTCGCGATCGCGATCTTCTGCAACCGGATCAACATGGGACTCGGCATCGAGCCGAAGACAGGCGACCTCGTTCGCTACCTCGGTGTCGACTACGAGATCCAGACCGTCAAACACATCGACTACTTCGCACACACGCAGGTTGCCCTGAACCTGATCACGACCCTGATTCAGGCCTCGCTGAGGTGAACACGATGAAGAAGGTACTCGCAGCTCTGCTGTTCGGCCTGCTGGCGCTCGACGCGTCGTCGGCCCTCGCGATCACGACCACGGCGACGATCGACTCGCGTGTGACCAAGGTGCTCGTCGACAGCCCGAGCCGGTACGGCGTCACGTTGCAGACGGCCTCGGGGCAGGGTGCGCGCTGCGCCGACAACGAGGACCTGAGTGGAGCGTTCACGGTGACGAACACGCTGCTTCCTCTGCCGACGGATCCCGCAGGTTCACTCTGGTGCTCAGCCACTGGCACGTCCGCGACGGTCACGATCACGTACAGCATGGCACCGCTCACGCCGTACGTCGTCAAGGCCGACTGCAGCTCTGGGGCCGTGATCTTCGCGCCCGGTCAGCTGAAGGGAGCGCACCGCGTCGTCTTCGTGAACGAAGCAGCCACGCTGACGCAGATCTGCCCCGTACCGTCGGCCTCCGCATGCACGGACCCTCTGGGTACGATTCTGCCTGCCGCCATCGGCGCGACCTTCGAGTTGAGGTACCCAGACGCCCAGTCGTCATGGTCGTGCTTGACCGGTGGCAGTGCGAACATCTCGATCACCGTCGAGTGAGGTACGCATGAACGAAGGCATCAAGTCGGCTCTCGACGTAGCCCAGCCCGGGCCGCTCTTCGGGTCGCACCCGATCTCGAACGACCTCGACGGGCCGCAGAAGGTGAAGCGCGTCGACATCCAAGGGATGGTCGAGCTGCTCACGCGTCTCCCGGATCGTCGGGAGATGCTCGCGCTGCGTGCCCGCCTGAGCGGCATCGCGAACGAGATGGCGGTCACGCACGATCCAGCGGCGGCCGACAAGGCTCTCGACGACCTGCGCGGCATCCCGCACATCTCGGACCTCGTCGACGCGCTCCGTGCCCTGATTGCTGGCAAGACGCCTGCCGTCGGCAAGCTCTGCACCGACGTCATCGCGTACTGGAACCAGCACATGGGTGGTGCCGAGGCCGGACCTGCGGCCCAGAAGGCTCAGGTCTCCACCAACAGCCGTCTCCAGCAGCGCCGCTCGGGGGACGAGCAGGCTGCTTGGGACCTCATCAACTCGCAGGACTGATCCATGCCCGTACTCGCGATGAACGGCTCGGTGCAGAGGGCGGACTCGACGGTGATCGTCGAGCTGTTCCAGTTCACGCCTTCGCGTGACGTGTCCGAGGATGCCGCCGAGACGATCGTGATCACGCAGTCCGGCAGCGCCGCTGTCGGCTTCGGGACGATCGCCTCGGCAAGCTGCGTCTATCTGACCTCGGACCGCCAGCTGTCGATCGCGCTCACGATCACGGGCAACGTGACGCTCACCGCGTTCAAGGCGCGCCACCTCGTCATCGACATGACCGAGGTCGTAGGCATGACGCTCACGAACCTCGACTCGGCGAATGCCGCCAAGGTCCGCGTCGTACTGGGGGGTGCGTGATGGGCAGCTACCGCACGAGCATCGAGATGACGCGGGCCGACACGATCGACCTGCAGCATGTCCTGCACGTCGAGACGCAGCAGACGCTGCCCGACTTCCGTGACATGGCGTTCTCGCTCGCGCCCAGCGAGGAGTTCTCCTTCACCGGCTTCAGCCAGATCGTCGAGGTGACGGTGGTCAGCCCGAACCGCTCGGCGATCGACGTCGAGCTGACGAAGACCGGTCCCGCGTCGCTGGAGTTCCAGATCGACGACGCTGTCGTACTGCGCGGTGTGGATCTCACTGGCCTCAAGGTTTCCAATCCATCCTCGACGTCAGCCGTCGAGGTTCGTGTCCTCGTAGGGGGCTACTGACGATGGGCTACTTCGATGACTTCAATGACCCGGCCATGAAGGAACTGGTCGAGAGCGTCGGTCTGATCCACGAGGACGTCGATGAGGCGCGCGAAGTGCCCATGAACTTCCACGTGCGCCTGCTCAACCGTGGCATCAACACGAAGGTGGGCAAGAAGCAGGGCCCGCCTCGTGGTGTGGCGAAGTTCGACATCATGCACGGCGACTCGGACCCGTCGAAGGAGCAGCCGCTGGAGCGCAAGCGTCGCGGCGCGTTCTTCGACATCCACGCCCCGGGCTCTGGTGAGCGCGCAGGCGACAAGGTTCGAGCGCAGTACGCTGACACGCCGGGTGTCTCCGGGCAGGCTGCCAGTACGAGCCACCTGAGCGGGGCGGTCGGTGCCACGCGTGATCAGGCAGACGGCCTCGCGAAGACCCGCGCCGCGATCATGAAGATCGGCCGTGAGATGCGTGGTGAGAGCGTCGGCGACTACGGCCTCGGGGACCTCAACGAGGACCCGGCCGGTGATCTTGCTCAGGCGCGCTCCGCTCTTTCTGGTAGTGCCGCTGGTCGTGATGCTCTGAAGTCACACGACAACAGCCGCGAGTTCGCCGGGAAGTTCATGAGCGCAGGATCGTCGGTGGGCCAGTCTGCTAGCTCGACCTACGGCCTCTCGAAGCCGAACACGGCTCCGCTGGCAACGTCTTCCGGTGGTGACAGCGGGGGCGACTCTGGGCGCCCTACTTCATCAACCTCAACTCGATCTGGTGCCCCTTACGTTCTCAACAAGGGTGAGCGCCCCTACGTCGACCCGTACGATTCTCGTGGTCAGACCATCGCGCAGGTCACGGCTGATCGTCAGCGGTCTGCTGATCGTGCCAGTGCCGATGCCAACGCGGAGGGTGACCGCAAGCTCGCTGGTCAGAAAGCCTTCTACGACTTCGCTGCCAAGACCAGCCCGTTCTCTGGTGGAGGTGGAGCAGGTGGGGCCATCGACAACACGATGAAGACGGTCAGTGGTGCGATGGGCATGATGAAGTCGGCGTCGGGGATGATCAAGTCCTTGAGCGGTATGGGCGGCTCGAAGAGTGAGTCGGTCAAGGACTACGGCCTCGACCGCATCGAAGAAGGACACGGGGCCATCGCCCACCACTACTATTACGCGCGGCACGGGAACGGGGTAAACTCGGCGAGTGCTGGTGCACAAGGATCGTCCGACGGCGGGGCACAGCCCAAGGTCGGCAGGAGGAACGAGCAGATGAGCCGAGCAGAGGCACCGTGGGCCGCCAAGCGGGCCGCCGACATCTACGACATTCGCAACCGGCACTTTGCGCACGGCACGGTGCAGGAGCAGACCTTCCGTGTCGGTCAGGTCGTCGAGTCCCAGACCGGGATCATCACGACCGCTGGCCGCCTCGGGGTCGGCGCCAAGGGCACCGTCAAGCTGATCGGTGAAGACCGGTCGGTCACGGTCGAGTTCCGGGCTCCGATCGGCGAGCAGAAGTTCGCGTCCGACGTCATGTCGGCCTACTTCGCGCCGATCAAGACGGAGAGCATGCGGAGCATCATCCGCAAGGCCATCACCGAGCCGCCGGTCACCGTCGAGGATCACCCGAGCCCCGGCGACCGCGTCGTCTGCGAGAACGGCTTCCAGTACGCGGTCGAGCGTCGCGATGCGATGGGCCGGATGATTCAGGTCACCGACCACCTCGGCCGCAGCCACATGTTCAACGCGGGCCAGATCAAGAAGCTCCCCGAGAACACCGAGTTCGTGCGCGGCGTCGTCGGCCACCAGCTCTCCGAGAACCTGCAGTCGGTGCCGCTCAACCCGGGCCAGAAGGTGACGGTCGCGACGATCGACCCGATCTACAACCAGTGGCGCGTCTTCCCGGTCTACGCGGGCGAGGCCGACGGCTTCCTCGGTGCCACCGGCATGGTCGAGTTCGCCATGTACCCGGTGTCGAGCGGCACGCGCATGTACCGGGTGCTCTTCGAGAAGGGCGGTCGCCGCGACTTCTCCGAGGCCGAACTGACCAACGCCCACGAGGCTGGCACCGTCGGCATCGGCTGAGCGCGTCAATCCATCGAAGAACGAGGCGAAGATGGCAGAATTCCACGTGAACGAGGGAGCCCGGATCGTGTCGTACGTGCGGCGTGATCTCCGGGAGGAGCGCGGCGTCACCCCGTCGCACGGCACGATCGTCCAGCTGTCGAGCGAGCAGTCGCTCGTCGCCTTCGACGATGGCGAGGTCGAGCGCGTCGCCAACGAGAGCCTGCTGCCCGAGGGCGGCTGCCCGCTGTGCGAGAAGGCCAACAAGCCGTCGTCGTCGTTCTGCGGTGGCTGCGGCGTGAACCTCGGCGAGCAGGCGATGCTGCGTGCCGAGGAGGTCCGCACCGGCCGCCGGACCGAAGCGAGCGCTGCAGCCGACCCGCGCCGCGTCGCCGAGTCGGCGGGTGCTGCACCGGAGGCCATCGGAACCACGCCCTCCGGCAAGGTGATCCCGTCGTTCACCTCCCCGGTCTACCGCTCGAACGCGGCCTTCGCCGAGGCGACTGAGGGCTGGGGTCTCGCCGATCACAAGGCGGCGGCGCTGGAGCACTACCAGTCCGGGCCCGGCCGCAACGCGGTCGCTGGAGCGGCACACGAAGCTCGTCTCAACGAGATGGGCGGCATGATGTCAGCCGTTCCCGAGCTGGCACCGCGCCCCGGAGCGGGCGGCATCATCAAGCGGTTCTGAGGCGCACGTGATCTCCCTGCTGACCGCACGCGCGGTCGCGGGGGCTGCTGGGGCGCCAACCCAGAGCGCCCGCGAGGCGATCGTCGAAGCTGGGCACGTCCTGTCGGGCGTGCCCAAGGCGATCGAGCGTGGAAGCTCTGGCAACCTCGACAACCGGAAGGCCTATGCCCCGGCGCGCGCCGAGGCTGGCCTCGCCCCGGAGAAGTCCGTGCAGGACGTCACCGGGGTGCCGACGCTCGACACGACTCCGAGTGAGCGTCACAAGCTCGTCGATCGCGGTAAGGCCATCCACGGTGACCGGGCCCGCAAGATGGCCTCGATCGTCGTGCACGAGAACGTGCAGCGTGTCGACCGGGGCTACCTGCGTCTCTCGGACCCGGGGCCTGATCTCGGGGACCAGCCAGCTCACCACAAGCTCGGCCGCGTCTTGCGCGCGTACAGCTTCGTCGAGCGCATCTCGCCGGTCGAGGACGTGTCCGTCTTCCATCACAACGACCTCGGCGAGGTGCTAGTCTCGTCCCGGGGCTGGCGCTCTACCGAAGGTCGGTCTGGGCGCACGCCGCGCGAGCTGCGCGTCTACTTGGTGGGCAGGGGGATCAGGTGAAGGTGGTGGAGGCTCACGGTGCTTGATGAGAAGGCTCTCAGGATCGCCCGCGCGGCAGTGGCGGCCACGGCTCGCATGGAAGCCGCTGGCGGGCCGCCCGACATCCCCGTACCGGGCATGGAAGCATCTGGTGGAGGCGGGCAGGTGTCGGCGCAGGCCTACATCGCCGAGGCGATGGGGTACGACCCCGACGCTGCGCGCCACACCGCGACTGGTGGGAGGGCGGCTTCGGCCCCCGCAGCGATTCCTGCGCGCCGTGCGCCGCAGATGATCGAGGCCGCGCCCGAGCCGCCCCCGCTGCCCGGTGTCATCGGAGGCGCGTACGGCACGCGCAAGCTCATCGAGCGCACGATGGCAGTCGAGGCACGTCGCCCCGTAGGGAGTGCCGAGCTGGCCGTCCGAGCCGCTCTGGGCCGCCCACTCACGGAGGCCGCAGCCCCGGGCAGAGGCCCCGGCTTGAACGTCTCTGGCGCTCTCCAAGAGCTGCGGACAAAGGATCGCAGCCAGATCGAGTACGAGACCGCGCTCACGTGGGCGGGTCGCGCCGTCGCGTCTTACACGCTGGGTCTGCGGTCGGCCGACCGCGCTGCTCAGGTCATGCGGTTCTCCGAGGGTGATGGCTACGCGGACGAGGCCCGTGAGCACGCAGCACAGGTCAACGACGGAGGTAGGCTTCTGCGCTACATCTCCGAGCAGGTGTCATCCGCGCGAGACTCGGCTCTCGCAGGTGCGGTACAGCCGGACTTCGCGCGCTGAGGAAAACGCGGCCCACGGGGCCGTGGTGGAAGAGGGGTTGATGATGAAGTCGCTCAAGAACACGTTCGTTCCGCTCCTGTCCATGATGCTGTTCGCTGTCGCGCTGATGCCGCTCATCGCGCTCGCGCAGGACGGTGGCACCGACCCGGCGCCGACCGACCCGTACGCGCTCCTGCGTCAGCTCTCGGTCGTCATCGTTCCGGTGCTGACGCCGGTCATCGTGCGCCTCGTGAAGAGCCTCGCGGCCGGGATCCCGGGCAACATCGTGCCGATCCTCGCGCCCGTCGTGGGCATGCTGATTGCTGCTCTTGGTGCAGCGTTCGGCATCGACCTGACGGCTGGATCGGGGGCGGTCGTCGGTGGTGCGGTGCTCGGTTCGGCTGGCGTCGGCGTCCGCGAAATCGTGAACCAGAACTTCAACGGCAAGCGGAAGATCTGACACACGGGCCCGCGAAAAGCTCGCAGGGTGCCCGAGTTGGGTGGTGGTTGGTGCTGGGCAAATCCGTCAAGTACACGGTCGTCGCGATCGTGTCGCTCGTTGCCTTGTTGGCCCTTGGAGACGTTCTCCGAGGGCAATCCGGCAGTGCTTTGCCAGCCGCCGATTGCATGGGGCGCGACCCCGTCCTGCTCAACGGCATCGTCGTCACCGACTTCCTGATCTTCGTCTCCTACACGGTGATCCCGGCGCTCATGATCGTGGCGCTCTCACTGCGAGACGACCTGTTTCGGAGGTGGCGCTGGCTGGTCGTGCTCTACGCAGCTTTCATCTTCACGTGCGGGCTTGCCCACCTGATCGACGCCATCGTGGTCGCCACGCCGCGCTACTTCTTGCTGTTCCTCTCACAGGCGGCGTGCGCGATTTTCTCGGTTGCGACGATGGTGGCCCTGCTGACGTACTACCGGGATGTCCTCGAAAACGTACCCAACGTCGACGACTTGATGACCCAAGTCGAGGCGCTCGGGAAAGCAGTTCAATCGCGTGATGAGATGGAGCGTGCCCTCAACAGGCTGAAGGACACCGTCATCCGTCTCAACGGCCAAATTCAAAGACAGGACCCCAGCGATCATGAAGGATCCTGAGAATCTTGCAGAGCATCTGCGTCTCAGCTTCGAGCTGGTGGCGACTCTAGCAGACGGCATCCTCGCTAGGTTCGATGCTACCGGGGCCCAACTCGCTGACCTGCGCTCCATGGTGGACGACTTCAAGAGTCGTGCAATCCCGGTCCAGTACCGGGTTCTGGAGCGCTTGGAGCGCATCGAGTCCGAGGTCGCCAGCATCAAGGAGGAGATCATGAATGGGGAGGAGTCGGAGCTGGAAGCATGATTCCAGAGACTGACGATTTGAGGGGCAAGGTAAGTCGGCTGCGTGAGCTGGGTGCAAAAGTCAGCGCCCGACTCGCACAGAGCGACGACCTAGAGGATTTTGCAGAGCACTTCGTCTACCCTCTGCTGGCAACGGATGAGAGAGCCAACATCACTTGGTGCAACTCTACGTGGTGCGAGGCCTTTGGCTACTCGAAGGATGAGGCCATCGGGATGAACCTCGTGGCCCTCGTCGACGAGCACGATAGATGTTCCGCGTGTGAGTTCTTCGAGCCCGGGGTCACGCCGAAACATCCTCGTGCCTTACATTTCATCCACAAAAACGGGCGTGGTGGCACATACTTGACAGCGATCAACAGCAGGGTCTCGGACGGCAGGGTAGTGGGACTACGCTGCATCCTGATTTGCAAGGAGCTGTTGAACGGGGCTGCCGAGAAACTGCTGCGGGCGGGTGACCATGGCGCCTCCTAATGGGGGACAGAACAGCTGGGCTGAGTACCAAAATCTCGTGATGAACATGCTGCAGGAGAATCGAGACCACATCGATGCCCTGCAGAGCGAGATCGGTCTCGTCCGGCGTGAAGAGATCGGTGACCTGAAGACCAAGCTCGCCGTCCTCACCGTGAAGATGTCAGCGATCGCTGTTGGTGTCACACTGGTGGTGAACATGGCAGCGCAGATTTTCCTCTGGTGGGTGAAGTCCCACGTGGGTGTCCCGGGCGGGGGTGGATGAGATGTCGACGACGGCAGTGAGCGTGGGGATGGGGCTGGTCAGGCCGTTGGGCGGTCAGGACCAGACCAGCGCGCTCGCGCAGGAGTACTACCGTCGCTTCGGCCTCCGCAGCGGCTTCACGAACTTCATGGAATGGGTGAAGGCCAAGGGCATCCACTACGTGGAGGCGCGGCGCATTCAGGATCACCTCGTGAACCGTCTGGGCCTCTACAGCCTTGCCGGGCACGTTCCCGAGCGCCTCGACGAGGGGCTGGGGTACTCGCCTGACGCTGACGGTCGCGGGAAGGGCGTCTCCGGCGGCTCGATGGGGTCGGCCAACCGAGATGCGACGTTCCTGAGCGACGCCGAGGCGAAGCAGGTCGAGCGTGAGCGCCGCAAGCGTGACGCGCTGCGCGGGATGGTCCTGCCGCCGGGACAAGATGGCGAGGCTGGTGTGCGCAACGGTGGCGCCGGGCTCGGGGTGATCCGCGTCCCGGGCGGCCCGATCGACACGAACGAGGCAGGCCTCGTTCGTGTGCGCATCCTGAGCTACTCGCTGGTCGAGGTGAACGTCGGCGGCACGATCACGGTGCACAACTGGATGGTGCTCCCGGAGGCGATCCAGCACCGCGTGTCGAGCTTCGGCAAGGCCACCTCGCGCAGCTGGCTGCCGAAGCTCAACAACTGGCTCTTCAACGAGGCAAAGCCCGGTGAGGAGGCCGTGATCGACCCGCAGAAGGGAGTCCACTTCATCACCAAGGAGAAGCAAGGCTTCGCCTACCTCTCCAAGAACTGGGGGACTCCGCTGTGAACGGTGGTGGGACAGTGCCCGGGGTCGTGAAGGCGAAGATCGAGGACGCGATCCGCCAGCTGCAGGAGGTCGACGACGTCGTTACCAACCTCGGCCGGATGGTGATCGACCTCAAGTACGCGAACCTTCAGGGTGAGCCGATGCTCCAGCTGCAGCGTGCGATCACCAACGTGGTCGCGCTTCAGCGCGAGACCACCGACGCGATCGTCCAGCTCGGCAAGGTGCTGGAGCCGCCGAAGGACATGAAGGCGAAGCGCGAGGAGGTCGAGCAGGTCACCGAGGGCATGAACGAGATCTCTCAGGTCGGCCCGCTGCTCGTCTCGCAGGGGTACGCCCGCGACATGAGCGCGCCCGGCAACGAGGTCTGGTACGCGCACCCGGCGGGCCACATCGTGCGGGCTGCGAAGAAGGGTGCACACGGGATCCGCTGGGAGTACTTCCCGCCGCGCATGATCGGCGAGACCCGCAAGGGCATCGGCTTCCTGCCGCTCAAGCAGCAGATCAACGAGCTGCACCCGAAGCCTCTCGGCGAAGGGCGCGACGGCAACGACTACGACCCGTACAGCCGCAGCAAGGAGGCCGAGAACGCGTTCAGCACGTCGTTCCGGGACTTCTTCATCCGGCAGACCGAGGCGGCCCCGATCGAGCGCTACGAGGTCTGGGAGGCAGGCCAGAAGTACCCTCACCTCGTCGCCCGCTTCCCTGTGACCGGGGAGTGGAAGGACTACACCTACGAGGCGAACCTGAACTCGACGTCACTACCCGAGGGTCAAGTACCGTCGAAGTACATCGAGATCGTCCGCTACTGGGTAAATCGTGGGAAGCCGCTCCTAAAAAGTGGGAGCGACGAGCTGGGTTCGCAGCCCACAGTGAACGCGCTCGGCGCCGCGACTCTCCCCTCCGAAGGTTGGTGATCAACTAGCTTCGCGCCGCGCCCTGCTCTTACAAGGCTCGCCGAGCGGCCGTACCATGGCTGCAGGAGTGAGCAGCCACGGCCCCCATCGGTGGGGAGGTAGCGGTAAGGCTGACGGGTTGCGATGGCGCGGCTAGAGATCCTGCGAATCTACGATCTGGCAATCCACACCTTCGCGGTGCGGGAGCTGGGTCAAATGATTCTGCAGTTCAAAACGAGTGATCCGAACGAGTGGGACCACGATGTGTCCGACGCCATCCACATGGCGACGGCAGATCGGCCCTACGGGTTCGAGATCCCGATCGACCCGAAGACGGGTGACGTGGACACGAAGCGTGCGGAGCGCATGCTCGTCAAGCCACAGATTGCCATCACGCGTGGAGACCCTGTCATCGCCATGGACCGCATGAACACGAATCAGGTCCGGGCGATCCGCTACTGGGATCAGAACGCGGACTTCGTGGTGCGCTCCGACTACCCGCGCCCGTGGGACATCCCCTACTGGATCGACATCTACGCCCGCCAGCGCCGGGACGCGCAGAAGATCCTGAACTACTTCCTGTACGCGCCGGACCCGGCCCTCGTGATGTACGTCGACTTCGAGTACCCGTGGGGCCGCAAGGGCGTCTCGATGATCTACAGCGGGATCAACGAGATGACCGAGTACGAGCCGGGCGAAGGCTTGCGCCTCTACCACTACCGCGTGCCGGTGAAGATGGAGGCGTGGATGTTCGG
>JACCDG011037311.1_pt1 | contig 80350 bp, 93 predicted proteins | sample 7442471 | NCBI WGS metagenome assembly JACCDG01 (sample SAMN15323444, study PRJNA562643) | freshwater metagenome | isolation source: river surface water | place: USA:Blue River Watershed | collected 2017-08-17 | reverse complement strand
TGAAGGAATTGCTGTATAATCATTTAAGGAATAAACATGTTTAGAATTTTAACAGCTTCAAACGACACCTACATAACAGATAAAATTGTTATGAACACGAGGTCACTTAACTCAAATGTGGGTCAAGCAGCCACAATGGATTTGTTTAAGCTTTATGGCGAAACAAGATATTCTGGTAGTATGGATCACTATGAGCTTTCAAGAGGCTTAATCAAATTTGATTATTCTTCTCTTTTAAATTTAACAGGTTCACAACTAAGTCCAACTGGTTCTAACTTTCAAGCTTTCCTTTATATGAAAAATGTGTTTGGAGGCCAAACGGTTCCAACGAATTTTACCCTTCAGCTTCATCCACTTGCAAAAGAATGGACAGAAGGATCAGGTAATGACGTAATCACGTTTTCTGACATTGATGCTTGCAACTGGATTACTGCTTCAGTTAATCCTTCTGTGACTTTGTGGACCGTTTCGGGCGCATCGGCGACTGGTTCTATTGGAGACGTTTGCGACTATTATGTTTCTGGAAACATAGGTTTTGGATCTCAAAGTTTATCCGTTACGCAATCTTTTATGAGAGGGGATGAACATCTATTCATGGATATTTCTCATCTCGTTTCTGCTTCCATTTGGGGAAATTTGCCAAATTATGGATTTCGAATTTCTTTCTTTTCCTCACAAGAGACAGACCAAACAACTAGATTTGTAAAACGATTTGGAACTAGAAATACAAACGATCCACATTTAAGACCACAAATCTTTGTAAAATATAATGGAGATGTAGTTTTAGATGATAGCAATTTGGCTATTTTCGATGAACCGAATAGATTTTATGTTTACAATGCCCCGCGTGGAATTTATGAAAATTTCAAATCTGGGTCTTCTATTATTTCGGGAGCAAATTGTTTAAAATTGGAGTTGTTGGCGTCTAAATCAGTTACTATTTCTCAAGTAACTTGGTCTCAAAGTCACTCAAGTTCAATAACGTATTATACTTCTAGTACACAATATTTTTCTGCATCTTTCACAGGTTCTCAAACTTCATTTGGCAACTTATACCAAAGCGGTTCTTATTACGCAGACGTTACTTTGGCAACTTTTGCAACTTCCTCCCTAGACGCTTTTGTCTCAGGAAGCGGTTATAATCAAAAGTTTTTAGCATTATGGAAATCTCTTGATGGCACATATCTCTATGCCTCTGGAGGTTATATTCCTTTCTCAAAATTTAGCGCGGGACCTGTGGCGTTTGATCAAAGAAATTATGTTGTCAACATAACCAACTTGACTCAAATTTATAATCAAGGTGAAAGTTCCAGATTTAGAGTTTTTATTCAAGACTGGGAGCAAGATTATTCTACTCAAAGATTACCAAAACCAGCAATCTCAAGAACTTTTAAGAATATGCACTGGAGACTAAAAGACCCATATTCGAATGAAATTATTATTCCATTTGATGATTTAGGAACAAAATTATCTTCCGATGGACATGGTATGTTTTTTGATTTTTGGTTTTCTGATTTAAATGCAAATCGAGTTTATGAATTTGAGTTTAGAATAGTAGAAAACGGGAAAGCAGAATATTTCTTAAACCAAGGATTTACCTTCAAGGTGATAAATGAGTGATAGTTTTAACAACTTAAGATTTAACAGACCACCTCTGTTTAAACCAAACTTTGTTAGAAGTTTAGTTGAAGATGCTGCCTCTTCAGTTACTTTTACAAAAACTATTGGAGCCGATATGGAAGATTCCGTTATTGGTTCAACTGGTTCTTTTAAGTATGACCTTGAAGGAATGGGCGTTAAAAACACTCAACAACTAAACGTCGATTGGACAAAGTTTGAAAATCATACATTTTTTAATAGTGCACAAGTAAAAACCAATGTGGCTTTTGATGTAATCATCAACAAATTTCCTTTTGACGGAACCCAGAAGGAACATGAAGATTTCCGTGAAAAAATGACCGGTTTTGAAAACTGGTTGTTTGAACAATATCCAAAATATAAGGGATATGCATTTTTTTCTGGTTCTGCTGTTGGTGAAACGAATGCCGGAACTTGGATTACTGTAAAAGACATTCAAGGAGCTGCATTTCCAACGGTTTCCAGAGAAACAACTGGTATATCAAAACTAAATCCAGAACTGGAGTCCATGACTCTTGAATCTTGGGTTTACATTCCTCCTCAGGCAAATGAAGGTCAAACAATTGTTACAAAAATGTCAGAATCCTCTGTTGGATACGACGGTTTTGCTTTGACTCTTTCTGCAAGTTCTGATACAAACTTTGCCTCAGCTAGATTTTACGTTGCAAGTCATTCTATAGGAAATTCTGTTTCTTTCGCAATTCCAAAAGGTACTTGGTCAAACGTTGCAATCGTTTGGGATAGAAATCCTAACTCAAATCAAATATTTGCATATGTAAATCAAAATTTAACTGGGTCGTCGTCTATTTTTGAAATCGGAGAGACTTTTTGGGAAGGAAATAATCTTCTCATTGGATCTGGTTCCTCTTTTAGTTTTGGTGGATTTAGTCATACAGAAACCACTACCTTTTCAGGTGCTCTTGATGATTTTCGAATCTGGCATTCAGTTAGAACCGCAGAAGAAAGAGCAGAATGGTACAAAAAAGCTGTTTATTCTTCAGATGCTTTAAAGTTATACTTTAAGTTTAATGAACCAAGTGGTTCCAATACGTTGTTGACGCTTGATTCTTCTGGTAAGTCTCTTCATGGACAACTAAATATTGCCGGAAATTCTTTAGGAGTAAGGCAGATTCCTACAGCTTCTATTGCGGGACCTGATCCTATGGAATATGAAAAACCAGAGCTAACTCCAATTCTTTTTCCAAATTATCCAGCAATTGATATTCTTAGAAACGAATTATTACTCTCCGCTTCTTATTATGATGACAATAACCCAAATCTTATAACCAAATTAGTTCCTCCTCATTACTTCATAGAAGGTCAAGTAAATCAGGCTTTAGAAACAGAATATGGGCCTATTTTAACAACCTTAATTTCCGGTTCAGATCCAAGAAGCGTTGATTTGGGAGGAACACAAGTTCTTCTTTCGTTGATGTATGTTTGGGCAAAATATTTTGATGAAATGAAATTGTTTTCGGAAGCATTTTCTACTTTAAATTGGGTAGATTATGATTCTACAGACACAGTTCCAGATCAGTTTTTACAATTTATGGCTCAACAACAAGGTTTCACATTACCGCCACTTTTTGTTGGAACCTCAATAGAACAATTTATAAACAGAGAAAATATAGGAAGTGATATTTCTACAAACGCTCTTAGTTTACAATATATTCAAAACCAAATTTGGAGACGTATTTTAATAAATCTTCAAGACATAGTTCGTTCAAAAGGAACGATTCATTCTATTAAATCATTTATTAGAAGTACAGGTATTGATCCTGATAACAATTTTAGAATAAGAGAATTTGGTGGTCCAACAAGAGCTCCTTTAACTTTCGTTAGAGATACTCGTTCTGAAATTTCTACAATGTTAAATTTCATTTCTGGCGGATATGCACAAAGTCCTTATTTGTCAATGTCCAGAGTTGAGCCTGGTTATCCTTATTCTTCAAATGTAGCTGGGGCTGCAAATGATTATATTACCTCTGGTTCTTTTACTTTTGAGGGTACATATAGATTCGAAAAAAACTTACCAAATGTTTCTCAGAGTCTCGTTAGATTTATGACAACTGGAAGTACAGTTGCAGAGGGTGGACTTCCAATGAACTTGGTTGCTGTTTCTGGCAGCGATACAATAACTCTCTATGGCCGACCAGGTAACCTTGCAGGAAGTCAAGGCTGGGCACTTGCTTTGACTGGTGCCAATATTTTCGACGGAGAAAAATGGTACATCTCTTGTGGACGAGAACGTGCAGACTCTTCAAGATTTGACTCCGATCTTTCTTCCTCTTACTTCTTAAGAGCTGCAAAAAACAATCACGGACAAATAATAGAGGCATATTTTACTAGTTCGTTCATAAACGAGTTTTCTACTTCTTTAGGAACAGTTCAACCAACTTGGGGTTATGCGCAAGCTACATTAAATGCAAGTGGTGTATATCTTGCAATTGGCTCTAGTTCAATTCAAGACTCGATTTCTTTCTTTTGTAATGATACTTCCATGCCAGAAGTCTCTAGAACTACCTTTTTTGATGGACGTGTTACTCAATTAAGATTTTGGTCAAAATATTTGGATAGTGAAGAATGGCAAGAGCACGTAAAAAACTTTAAATCTCTTGGTGTCAAAGATCCTTCTACCAATTTTAATTTCGTTACCAACAAAACTGGTTCTTGGGAAAGAATGCGGTTGGATGTATCCACAGACCAACCAACAACAAGCTCAGATTCCTCTGGCCAGATTCAGCTTTTTGATTTCAGTCAAAATGAACTTCATTGGTCAGGAACTTCCTTTCCTTTCACACAGTCAGTTATTCGACCAGAAAGATTTTTTTACAGCTATATTTCTCCAAAGTTTGACGAAGGAGCAACAACTGAAAAGGTCCGAGCAAGGTCTTTCCTTGATTATCAAAACGTTCTTTCTTCTTCGTGTGCACAAGTTGCTCCTCTTTACAGAATCGAGTTGTCAGAGGAACCAACTGATAATACCCGATTTACAATTGATTTTAGCATTGTAGATTCATTAGACCAAGATATTGTTAATATCTTTGCGACCTTGGAATCTCTAGATTCCATTATAGGAAATCCAGAGTTAATGTTCGCCCCAGATTATCCTTTGTTAGAAAACTTAAGAAATATCTATTTTAATAGATTAACCGACAAAATAAACTTAAAAAGCTTTTTTGAGTTTTATAAGTGGTTTGATACAAACATAGGTGTTTTTATTGGCCAACTTATACCTAGAAAAACAAAATATCTTGGAACTAACTTTGTAATTGAATCTCACATGTTAGAAAGACCTAAAGTAGAATATCATTTTTCTGATATTTATCTCGGAGATAGCAATAGACACGGATTAAAAGACACTATTTTGTTAAGACTCCTTACTGGCGAATTTGGTAGGTATTAAAAATTATGACTGTTTTTACACCATTTGATGATTCTCAAACTGTTATTTATATCCCAACCAATTTTGAAACTGGGGGTATTGATACCAGAGAGGTTGACTCTTATCGCCAAGGCGTTGAAATTAAAACCAACAAACAAAGATTTGTTGGAATGCAACCAAAATTTTGGGCAGGAAATTTAGACCATGTTGTTGATGTTAATACAATAGGTCAATCAAGGTCTTTTACCGAATACGAAAACTCTTTGTTGTTTGAAGATTTGCCTATTTTTAACGCCGTTGATTATATCAATAGCACAGGGACCTATCCTCTTCCAATTGTTTTTAATGATGGTCCCCAGGCAGGAGAAGAAAGCAGCATTGAACCCTTTACAATACCGTTTAGGAAAACACCTACAACAGAAGGTCCTTTTTATGCTCATCGAGTTGCTGCTACTTTAGAGGACGGAAATGACTTTGATACCGTGTATAAGAGTTCTAGTCGAATACAGCAATTTATAGATTATCAAGCTCCTTTACAGACTCGATTTTTTCTAGACGAAGGTCAACAGCTTTGGGGAGATGGCTCGACTTCTGAAAAAATTCCAACTCCAAATTATGTAACAAATTCAGAAACTTTATTAAGTCCATTTGACGACACCACACTAGATGACATTCCTCAGAATTTAACAAACATTTCTTCGGATCTTTTAAATGTTTTAATACAAATGAAAATGAATCTTGATGAAGATTTAAGGCCACCACGTTCTAGATCAGGAAATGCAAACACTTTTGTTTATGGTCGAGATGCAAATTCTTACGGAACTGATTCATTCGCTTTTATTGGAAGAACAAGAGGAACTTGAATGGCAAGAACAGAAAAAAAGACAAAAATAAAAGGCTTGCCGCCTGTTGTTCGAATTGCGGAAGCTTCTTCCTTACAGGGAACTTATCCTAGAAATTACAGAGAACCTCAAACAGGTAGTATTGTTTTTAAAGATAATGGTACTTTAAGTTTTATCTCTGGGACACAAATTATTTATGGAGTAAATGTTCCTGTTAGTAGTTCTTTCGTTTCATACGTAACAGAAATGACCGGGACATTAACAGGGTCTGGTTTTGTTGTGGCGGGAGTGTCAGATACTTTTATTTCTTATTCTTCTCCAACTGTCAATAGACCTTTTATAGATTCTGGTGATTTTAGTGTTGATAACATTTCTACAAGTTCTGTTGCAAATAGTTTTTATGCAACAGGCAGTAATATAGAAACTTTCGAAGGTCCTCTTTGGTCTAAAAACAAAGTAGAAATTGATTTTACGCCTTTGACGGCTTCTTCCTTAAGTGGTTCACAAGCAGAATGGATGGGTTATTATAATTTTTCTTTGAAAAAATGGGAAGGGCTTGGATATGACATAGACAATTCCTTTGTTGTGGGAGGTGCAGAGTATGACCCACAAGGAATTGGATTTACTCCAAGTTATCATCCGATTTTTGCAAGTAATGCAACCCCTAAATCAAACGGCGCAAAAGGCAAACCTTTTTCAAATTTCGGATTTCCATTTGACCCGAAATTTCATGCAACACCATCTCAGCTTTTAAATGTATCAGATTATATTTCTCAACCCTTTGTGGTTGAGAAGATTATTGTTCAAATAAGTGCTTCTTACACAAAAGGAGTTGGAACTGATCTTTTTTATGCGCCCGATTGTCTTGATTATGACAACAACGAATTGTACACAGGCGGCAATTATGCAATGTGCAGTTCCAGTTATGTAATAAATAATTTTTTCATTTTAAACCAAAGACGAGGAAACGGAGTTGGAAAAAATGGAAATGGCAATGGTGAAAACATTTACATGTTTGATACTTCAGGTGAAAATTTGGTGTTTTTACAACCAAGTTCTAATACGACAAAAGGAACAATTAGAGACCTTGTAACCTGGTTTGAAATAGCTTCTTTTAATAACGATTATGGAAATGTTTATACTGCATCACTGTATCCCAATTTGTTTTATAGAGATTATACATTTGTTAATGCTTCAAGCACAGATGCATTTTCTGGGTCTTGGACTGGTAATATCGTGATGTCAGCTTCAGTTAGAAGTCCAAATTTTACACCTCTTGAAGGAACTCCTTATTCTAGCATTATGGGAGACACGGGCGTAACGCTTATAACTTATCCTACAGCTTGGCTTGGTTCTCGGGCAGGTTTGGCAGGCGTTAAAGCCACTGGCCGAGACATGAAAAACCCTATTGGAAAGTTTTCTGGGGAAATAGAAGGAACTCAACTTATTGGAGGAAGTCCGACAAGTTGGAGTAGAGAAAATCCCTACATTTTAATGCCAGGTGATAAATTGATTTTTGGTTGGCAAATTCCTGCTCCTGATTATGCTTATCCTTGGAATATAAATTTAACGAGCGTTACTGCTTCTGTAGCACATTTCCCAGTTGCACCTGCAAAAATAATTCTTTATGGGTCTTACTTGGCAGAAGGAAAGGCAGATAATAGTGAATCCTTTGTTCAAATATTGTCTTCTGACAATATTCATGAGGCAATAAAATGATAGTTAATGATCAATTTGAAACAGAACCATTAACAACATATTCTGGTTCTTATGGCGCAAAAGTTTTTTTTGAACCCTCCACCATTTACACAACAGGTTCTTTTACTAGGAATGTCTTAGCGGATAGTGCCGCTAGAAGATTACCCACAATTTTATCTTTTATTAGTAGAAAATACCTATTATCAAAATATCCAGGAATGCTTCATGTGTTGGATGAAAATTATTTCTTTAGAAATAATTTTGCTAGGTTTTCAACAGCAGTTGATTACTCAGAGCAATTTCATGATAGTTTGGTTGGTCATCCAACTTCTTATTTTGAAGCAAATGGAATAACAGATGCCATTTCAATTCCAAACGGATTTGCCTTTTCTGATTCGGATGCACATACACAACTAGGAATGCCAATAATTCCTCTTACAAGTTCCATTTATATGTTTATTGGGACATCTTCTTGTACAGTAAGAAGCCTCTTAGATTCTGACAATAAAAACTTGTGTGATAATATCTGGAATTATACAGGACCAAATCAAAGTAGATATAAAAACGTTTTTAAACTAAAAGAGCCAACCTATAGAAGTCCATTTCAAGGACAAACTGTTGTTTCCCAGGTTCTTTTTAGCGGAAATAGTATTCGTAGAACTTCTGCCAATTTAACTTGCTCCTATGATTCCGTTGGAATTCTGGCTTTTATTACTCGTTCTGGGCCTACAAACGAAATACCAACCCAAATAACCTATGTAGCTGAGATTGCTTATTCGGCTACCTTGGGAAGTTTAGTAACTCCTTTAACGCAGTTATCTGCAAACGGATTTGCAACACCTCCAATGAGCACAGAAGTTCTTTACAAAAGCTTTTTTGGCTTTGGGGATGGAGCCCATAACTTTGTAACTGGCGATCCTTATTATGTTGATGTGGCTGGAACTCAATATCTCTTTCAATATGCACCAAGAATTAGAGGTTGGAAATATGGAATTATTGATGCTTTTCCAAAATATTCAAATGCAAAATGGAGATATGGAAAATATGGTCAATTTAGAGATATGCTTGAGCAAAGACTTTATTCGAAATTTTATAATGAATCAAATGCACTTGAAGCGGCTGTGAAAGTCTCTTTTGTTACTTCCTCAACCGCTTATGCAAATGCTATTGACTATGTTACTGCAACAAATCCAAGTTATGATACAAGGGATACTGGATTTTATGACTATGAATATAGATGTGGACATCCATTTGTGGATATTGAGCCAGTAGATTAATCTCCAAAACACTCTTCGGAGCAAAACTCTTGAAGGTACATTTGATTACACTGCGTTTGTTCAACAAAACACTCTGCACAAACACGACCTTGTTCAACAGATTCCTCTGTTAGGTCATGTGCTTCACAAGTCATAAGGCAAGAATCTAGACTAAAATCCTCTGGTGAACAAACTTCCGCAGTTTCTCGGCAAGTAAGTTCACAGATTGCGCGTGGACCACACGGAGCACTGCAACCCGCCATTAAACCAACCAGAACAAGAACTGCCATCATTTTATTCATTTTTTTATCCCTTTTCATACCTTTCACTCTTAATGTACCATACTTTAGTGGTTAGTCAAGCAAGAACATTATTTACAAATTTACTTTATAACCTATTTAATTCAATGGCAGGTATATTAGACCCAAAAACACGTATATTTGATACGTACCTTACTCAAGAAGGCAGAAGTCAGCTTGCAAAAGGCAAACTGAAGGCTGAATACTATTCTTTTTCTGACGGTTCTGCAATCTATAATCCAGATACAATTAATACTGGATCTAATTTAGATGCTACTTACCGAATCTGTTTTGAGGCAACTTCTCTTCCACAAGACCAAGTTACTTTCGAGGCAGATGACTCAGGCAAATTAGCTGCTTTTAGAAGTTTAGATGTTAAAATCCTTGCAGGCGAGATTCTTTCAGGGAGTGCAAATGAGTTTTTGACGGGTTCTGCCTTTGCTAGTCAGGCGACAGAAGTTCTTTCTTCTGGGTCTCTTCGAGCTTTTCAAAATCTCAGAATACTTTCTACTCCAGAGTTTTTTGATCAGAATCATAATGAATTTTTAATCGGAACAGATAATATTTCTTTTAATATTTCGAATAATATGCCAATTTCTGCTTCTGCAACGCCTTCAATTCCTCTGGATCAACTAGAGTCTTTGTTTATGGACAAACGACTTTCTCATATACCAAATTTTAAGTTTTTGCCTCCAGTTAACAAAGCAAGAATTGGAAACGTAACTTCCTCCTTAGGCGTTTTTCCAAGTCTTGGTCAAGCTCCAATTCAAACCTATGCAGATTTAGAAAAAGAACTAAATTATGTTAGAAATAACGGATTCTCACAGAAAGTTACTTTTTTAGAGACTTCTTTGCAGAATAATCTAGTATGTCAAATGTTTGAAGTTGCGGGAAATTCTATGACAAAATTAGACGTTATTGATTTTGGAGATTTTATAGTTCCAAAAGACATTGATCATCCAACCAGGCGTGTATTTTTTGTTGGTAAAGTATTTACTAATTCATTTGGAGTTTCTACTTTTATTAATATGTTCACTTTGGTTTTTTCTTAAAATATGAAAGTCTCACTTAAAAAAGAAATAAATGTTATTGATGTGCCGGAAGAAAATTCTGTTGTTTTAACTGAAATTACTTCTGATGGATACTTTCGTTATCGAGTTGTTTATCGAGCAGACCCCAAAAAAGCTATTGAACTTAAAGCAATTACTGTTAAAATTGAAGCTTCTTCAAAACCTTTTATTCGCCAAGTTCCAAAAATATTAACCGCCAACAATATTGATAGAATGGTTAAAAACATTCAACAAAAGTCTTCTTTGGCTAAAGATATAGCCAGAGCCCAAAAGACTGATGTGTTTTTTACTTATTTGTCTGATATTTCTGCAAAAATTCCAAATACTAAAACTAATACTACACGTTTAGCATTAAATCCAATAATAACAAAAGAAACTGTTGTTAAGTTAAAACCAATTTCAGATATTTTAAAGGAGAACATTGTTCTTCCTGTTTTGGAAAATAATATTGCTGGTTCTGTTTTGCCAAATTTAACAAGAGAACCAACTCAAGCAAAAGCGGTTTCTAATGAATTGAGATTTAATGGAATTGATCCTGTTTCTCTTTCTGGAACACGAACTAATACAATTCAATCTGCAAAAAAAGTATCCTCGGGTCTTATTTCAAGACCCAATATTCCAGCGAACTTAACAGAAAATCAAAAAAATTCTTTGTTTGGAGGTTTGGTTAATACTACTAATCCAAGCGTGAACACGCAATTACAATTATCTGATATGTTAAATGTTTTGGTTGACCAACCTAGAACAACAGTTGAAATTGTAGAGGAATTGGAATTTCCATTAAGTCTTCTTCAAGGAGATTTTTATCTCAATCTAACTCTTTTAAACAATAACGGTATTGAAATACAATCAATTTATTTAAGTGTTCCACATATAAAAAACGTATCTCAATTTCAGATTCCAACAATTCCTCCAAAGTTAGAAGTAGCGCAAACAGGAATTCCTGGTAAAAACATTTTATATATTAAACAAATGGATTTAAATGCAGTAGGAGTTTCGATTTATCGAAAAGAAATAAAAACGGGAGTCCCACAAACTGACTCTTTGTTTTCTTTTGTTGGAAATGTTGATTGTACAACCACAGATGATTTTGTAAGAGTTGAAGACAGAGTAAATAATTACGGCCCCATCATCTACAGAGCAATACCATACAGCAACGACAATGTGTTTTCGGCAGAATTTGCTGCGGCTGGTAGTAAAGGAATATCTTCTTTTGGAAAAAGGAAAACAAAGAAAAGAAGAAATTTTCTGTCTTTATTTTCAAAAGTCACAAACGAAGAAATTGTAATAGAAATTAGAGACATTCCTCCAGGTGTAAATACTTTGTCTCTTTTAAGACAAGACAAGACAGTGTTTGGAGATTTCTCATTAGTTGAAGTCCCTAGAATAATAAGTGGAGAAGAACTCTCCGCTCCTGTTGTGTTCTTGGATACAGGCGTAAAACAAAATCGACTTTATGTTTATAAAGTCGAAATGATGTATAACCAGGGGGATACAGAAATTTCTTCGAATCAATGTATAGTTGAATTTAATCCAATAACTGCCAACATTGTAAACACATTTGCAACCCCACCCGTAATTTCTTCGGCCGGTTTAGACCTTGATGCTACTTTTACACTATCTTCCACTTTAATTTCTACAAATCTTGATGAAATTAGAAATTCTTTAATTTTACAAGGATTGGAACAATTTTATACTTCTGATATTGCTTCATTGCGGCAAAATTTACAAAACATAATAGCTTATGGTATTCAACGACACAATTTAACAACAGGGGAAACAGAAGATTTTGGAATAATAACCACACCAAATTTTTCTGATATATTGTTAGGAAAGACAAAAGGAGTTAAGTCTTTGGCGGCAGGTTCTGAGTACAGATATTCAGTTACCACTTATTTTAGAGCAGCCGAAACAACTCTTTCTTCTTCCGAGAGAACGGTTTCTACAGGGCTTTCTTCCTCCTATGTTTTGAAACCTGCAAAATGGAGACACCCAATTACTTTATCTTATGGCAACATTGTTAACGAAGCTTCTTTAAAAAGAAATCATGCAAAAACACCTTTTTCTTTTGGAGAAATTGGAAGTATAATAGATATAAATGTGAGTCTTGCTAATATACTACCAAGCATTATTGAAGCAAAAGCTCAAAAATTAAGAAAAAATAGTATTATACTAAATTGGCGAATTCAAGGAAGCGTAGAGAAAATAGATCATTTTTTGGTTGTTTTGGAAATTTTAGGAATGCGAACTGTCGTTGGAAAATGTCACAACATATCAGAAACCAATTATTTTCAGTTTGTTGACTCTTTAGATGATGGGGAACATGGAAAATTAAAATATTTTATTATTCCAGTTTATTATGATTTTTCTAAAGGTACTGAAGTAAGTACCAATGAGGTAATAATTTAATGGCTCGTTTTGGTATTGAAATAAAAGGAAAACCGGCAGCGTTTGGAAAAGTCTCAACACGACCAATTTCCGTACCGTCAGTTTCAACCGGGTCTCTTGTTAATGATGGTCTTGTTACTTCAAGAACAGTTGGTAGCATTTTTTCAAAAAGTGCTCTTGATACCATTAGGACGCCAAGTGTTGCAAGATTTATCCCACCCTTGGTTCTTAAGCCTGCCACAAAATACGAACAAGAAACTTTAAGAGTTTCACAATACAGAGTAGAAAACTCTACTTTCATTCCTGTAGAAAAAAACGGAATCTCTGTATTTAGACCTGAAATAATTTCTTTGATGGATTTTAAACCTATTGACGGAACTGCTTTTCTTGGTTCTGGAGACTTAACAGAATCTGCTGAGCAAATGTTAAAAGCTCAATATCAGGCAATTGAAATCCGAGGAATAACAATTCAACGGCTTATGACCGATATCCGTGGGAATGAAGGTTTCCGAGGTCAGCTTGAGGCTTTGAGAACTGAATTTCTAAACGGTTTGAACAATACTAAAACAGTATTGGCATATATGAATAATCTTATTGAGAAAGTAGAGGATGTTAAAACGGCTTTAGACCCTAAAAAAATCTCAGCCTCTTCTTTTGATGTTGCAAAATATCTTACTTTGATAGATTTTTTTGAAAGAAAAATGCTTTATTCGAAAAGTAAGTTTGCAAACTTTTCAGATACAAAAATTATAAATCAATTAATTTCCGATTTCAAAAATGCTTTGGAAGGATATTCTCTTTCTTTGTTGGATTTGGTGGATTTTGATAGAAGCGTAGATTTTTCTCCAATTGTTATAGATAAAACCTATACACAAACTTCCAATTTTTCTTTTTCTATTTCTTCTATAAGATCAGAAACCGCAGCTCAAAACGCAAACAAAACAACAATTTTTGTTCCCTTTCTCAATTCTTTACCTGGAAATCCAGATGATAAAATTAAACTTTTATCATATTTGATTTCCAAAGAATTACGCGTTTCGAGACAAATGGGAGCAAGTGATGTTCGAAATATATTACAACAAAAATTTCAACAATTGGATGTCGGAAATCCTTTTAATAATATTGTAGGAGAAGTTGGAACTAATATTTTTCAAAATTCTCTTGGACCAAATTCTTTAGCCTCTACAACCTTAATGAACGTAGGAGAAAATATTGCAGTTTTGCCATTTGAAAGCATTTATGTAGATTCTGAGAATGAACGAAAAACCTACGTTCCTGGAAGCACATATTTTGCAGATTCTATTTTGGATATAGACAATAATTTCAATTTTAATACTCAGCCATTTGTGGCGTTTGCAAATAATTTTGATGAAGTTGTAACGACCGCAAAATCAACAATAAATACTCTTTTGGAGTTGAACATAGACAGTCCACTGTCCCCAGAGAGCGTTTATGATACTTTTCTTCTTTCCTTGGCAGAAGCCATTTCTGGCGTTGGTAATGTTACAAATATTAGCAGAAGTCAAGCTCTTGTTTTGAGTCTTTTTAGACTTGCAAATTCGGATACAGTTTTAAAAAATCAATTATTTGAATATTTGTTGCTTTTAGGTTTAACAACAATAAACAACACAGACCAAAAAAGAATTTTTGAAAGACTAGCAAGAGAACTGGGGACAATTAAATCACTTAGTTATGTTAGAAGTAATCCAACAGACAATCCAGATTTGGTAGGTGGATTAAATACTTTACGCCCTTATCTAGAACACATTGCGGAAGATATAGAAAAAAAGATTTTTTCTTTAATTTATGGAGACTCTGTTTCTTTCAGTGGGGAAATTCCAAGATTTATTCCTACAAGAACTCCTGGTATAAGTTTTCCTTCAACGGGTCCTATTTCCAGAATAAGCAATCGATTTTCAAATCTTTCATCAACTCTTAGCAATACCTCTTTAAGTCAATTTTTTATAGTTTTCGAAAGAGGAGAAATAAAAGAAATTTTATTAAATAACGCAACAGCAACGGGAACGGCCACAACAAATCTTTGTAAAGAGTTTCTGGACATAGTAATCAAACTAGACCAAAAAGCCTCAGTAGGTGCATCTCCAATTTATTTAATCCCGGACGGAACCGGTCGGTCTCGATTTAATTTTCTAAGCACTTCAATGCAAATGTTGATTTGTTTTGAAATTCTTTCATCTTTTGTTAACAAATATACTTTTGCCGACTTCAACAAAACAGGAAATACGAACACACAAGGTTCTCTAATAATGGATTCTTCTTTAATGTCTGGGATGGTAAGACTTATTAGGACTATCGTATCTTCTAGACTTACACACAATGCTCTAACCACAGAGCTATCAGATTCCACAAGAGCAGCACAAGAAACTCTAGCCTCGGCATTGGGTAGTAGTTCAGGAGGAAGCAACAGAGGCTTATTCTCGCTTTTTAATAGCGACAACGCAAGAACCAGTTTGCGTTTACCGTTTGTTTCTTCTGTGCAAAGAGTTGGCAACACTAGTACCTTACCCGCATTAGGAATAAGCAGAGAAGAACTTGCTGTTCCGATCGAGTTTTTACCAGACGCAATTAAACTTCTAGAATTCAAAAGAACTTTGGTTAATAATAGAACTAAGCTTATAGAAGAAAATCATTTTGTTAAAAACGTACTCCATATATTTGATGTAATCAATTCAAGACTTTTAACATCCAAAGAACAAGTTGTAAATGGATTTACTTCTGCTGCATTAGCAAATATTGTTAGAACAACGGGAACTTCTTTAGATGAAATAAAGCAAATAAGAACGCCTTCTCAAATAAAGACTTCGAACTGGTTATTAGACAAATATGATTCCAGAATATCAAGTCCTGGCATCATAGGTGAAACTTGGGATTCCAACAATGGATTTTTAGTTACAGACAGAATACCTTTTACAATTTTTAATTCCTTGTTGGCTATGTTAAAACAGCCAGAATATCAATATAAAAATTTGGCTGATTTTAGAGTGAAATTGCTTACGGTAGGTATACCTGCAAACTTTTCTAAAAATATAGCAGACAGAGTTTCGAGAAATTCTATTACCACCACAAATTTTATAGAAAAAGAATTTGACGTTATTGCTATTGATGTCTATAAAAAGGACACTAGATTTGACGATCTTGTTTTTAGACCTCAACGATTTTATTTTGATCTTTCTCTTTACCCAATTGTAAATGGATATCCTGCTATCTCTCTCAGAGAAGACCCAAGTTATTTTCAAATTATAAGAGAAACTTCTATGCAGGACTATCAATCTGTTTCTGATAGAAGAACTGTTAATGTGGGAACGATGGATAGTTCAAAATATAGCTTTTTAACTCCTCTTCAAAAACAAACTTTAATGAAAACTCACATAGAATCTCAGCTACTTGGCGTTTATATGAGATTGATGTCTGGAATTTCTATTGATGAAGAAATCTTTACAGACGTTCTTTATTCAAAAGTTTCTTTACAAGATGAAAAAGTTCAAAAATTAATAATTCAATTTTTAAGAGAAGTCAAAGGAAAAGTAATTCCAAATATTCCCATTGAGGAACTTTTAAATTCTTCAAACTTAGACCAAGAAACAAAAGACACAATTCGTTTGTTTTCTTATGGAAATATTATTTTTCAATCTGAATTTGTGACCAAAAGAATACTTTCGCCAAAACTTTTCGACAGAATTGTTCATTTGCCTATTAATATAGATAATTTTTCAATTGACATTGAATCTACACTTTCAACAGAAAGCGGTAGAAGTATGTATATGAAAAACTCCGTCCAGGACAGAATAGTAAGAGTTGGAACAACGGAATATTTGGCAAATAGAGATAGAAATGATTTAGTTTTTGAAGAATATTTTGTGGTGATTGAAAGCAATCTCAGAGGCGGGTTAGTATAATATGTCAAAATCATTGCCGTCAAAAAAAATAACCGTGGCAAATGCGCCAGAAGTTCAAGATTTTAGAACTACTTTTGATTATAATTTTTTTATGCCAGATGAAAGAACAAATGAATCTGGACAAATTGCGCCTGCTTTTATTACTAAAAGACCAAGTGAGAACTTTGATTCAAGTTTTGTGGAATCAAGAAATTTTCAAGCAAAGGTTCCAAGATATTGTAGATTCGACTGGAAACCTGTGGTTAATCCAAGAGATTATATCGCTGTTCAAACATCCATAAAAAAATATTATGAAAAAATTCATAATGAGCAAAATTTTGCTTCTAGTGATTTTTCCTATGTGGATTTTCAAGATACAGGAGCAGATGAACGTTTGGGGTTTTTCATAAGACGTGCTTTAGAAGAGGTTCAAAGAGGTTATTCACCTTCTTCTCCAGAAAGTCCTCTGGATATTGCAAGGGCTCTTAATGAACGAACTCCCGACAGTATCAATGGCAGATTTTTATCTTCTATTTTAGTTAATTTAAGGTCTCTCGGTGTAACCTTCGTAACTAGACAAAACAGAGAAGCTGTTGCTCAAACCTTAGCGAATCAAATACAAAAAACAAAAACAAAATTTCAATTTAATAACAAGGTAATTTCACGAATTTTGGCAAGTTCGACAGAAAACCCAGTTGGAATTTTTGAAGACGAAGCAGAAAGACTACTTTCTATTGCAATTCAAAAAGAAACAGAAGCCATTGGGGCAGAAAATTCCAGCATTCTAACAGAGGGAGAATATGATCTTGAAGTTTTGGAATACATAGGTATTCGAAACATTGATGCTTCTGCGGCTTTTGATTCTGTCGTTCAACCGGTTGGTTATATTATAGACAAACAAGAGATTCTACCAAACGGAACTCTGGTAGACAAAGCTCCTATTATTGTCGAAAGTCCATTCGCAGGGACCTCGGTTGACTTAAAAATCAAATATGGAAGTAGGTATTCTTATCGAATAAGATCCGTTGTATTTGTTGAAGTTCAAGCTCAAGATTTAGAAACAGGCAACTTAGTTGCTATTTCTTTTTTGCTCTGTTCTCAACAATCACCAGCTAGAATAATAACTTGTGAGGAAAACGTTGCTCCTCCAACGGTCGCAGATTTTAATATTATGTGGGACTATAAAATGACAGCGGCCAGATTAACTTGGGCTTTTCCTACAAATCCTCAAAGGGATATCAAGTATTTTCAAGTTTTTAGAAGATCCTCCATTTCTCAACCTTTTGAACTTATCAAAATGTTTGATTTTGACGATTCTGTGATTCGAACCCCTTGGACTGAAACTCCTGACGAAGTTTTAATTGAAAGACTTTCTTCTCCCAAAAACTTCTTTTTAGATACAGAATTTAATAAAGAAAGTAAATATATTTATGCGATCTGCTGTGTGGATGCACATGGCATTTCCTCAAATTATTCCATTCAATTTGAAGTTTCTTCTGATAGATTCAAAAACAAAATGAAGAAAAAATTAATAAGCGTTGCAGGGGCTCCCAAAGCTTATCCAAATATGTACCTAAACCAAGATACTTTTGTAGATACAATAAAAGATTCAAATCACAGCCAAGTAGAAATATTTTTTAATCCAGAATATCTTCAAATAACTGATGAAGCCAATAATGATTTAAAACTTTTGAAAATGGACGAGAATAACAATTATATTCTTTCTTTATTAAACATTGACCTTCAATCTCAAAAAAATGTAACAATTGTCCTAAAAGACAAAAGAATTTTACCAGGAACTGAATGAAAAGTGTTATTCGGTGAACTTTTGAAAGAGATTTTGCTAAAATTACAAAAGTCACTTTTTTTAGAGTTGCCTACTTAATATAAGGTTTTAAACCAAAAGGACTAAATCGGGAGTTTTAAATGGGTTTTTTGCAAAACGATACTTCAAATATTATTTTGGATGCTGTATTAACTGATACGGGTCGTCAATTTCTTTCTCGAAACGACGGAAGTTTTTCAGTAGTTAAGTTTGCTGTAGGAGATGATGAGATTGATTACGGAATCATTAAAAAATACGGCAGAACTGTTGGAAAAGAAAAAATAGAAAAAAATACTCCTATTTTTGAAGGCTTGACAAATGCCGCCTATGCTCAGAAGTATAAATGTATTTCTGTATCAAATCCAAACTTAATAAGGCTTCCGAGTTTAGAATTAACTGGAGAGGGAGTTAACTCAACTGCGGCTGTTGTTTCAATTGGTAATACTACAACCAAAAGAAGACAGATTGTTGTTAATCAAACAATTTCAAACGAACCCACCATTGATGTTGAACTTAGAGATCAAGCTTTTGTGGTTCAGATTTCAAATCAGTTTTTACAGATTTTAGGGAGTGCACCAGACAATATCGACTCTCAACAAAGAGCTTCATACATCCTACCAAGAGATGCAGGTGAAAATTCCTTTGGAGGTTCAAGATTAACTCTTACTTTAGCAACCAAAGCCATTTCAGAATCACAGTTCTCTATTTATGGAGCTCAATACAATAAAAATTTAATCTCAACTTTTGTAAGAATTTCAGGATTGCAATCTGGGTCTGTTTATGAGTTTGAGGTCCAAATTAATAAAAATACGTGATAAGGAAAATATAAATTATGGCAACTTTTAAGGAATTTTCTGGAGAAGACATTAAAGATTCTCGTTCGTTTTTGAATCAATTGGTTGATATTGTAAACGAAGATATTTCTGGTTCAACAACTCGAAAACGATATCAGGTTTTTGTAACGGGTGGTGTGGGTCCAGGTGTTACTTCTTCCTTGTGGCAAACTGTATTTGACCAAGATTTTACTCTTCAAACAGCAAACCCTGTTTTTGATATAACTTTTGGTTTTAGTTCAGCCTCCGCTTTAGTTTTAAACTCAAATTATACTATTGACTCAAATGGTAAATACATTTTCCCATCACAATCAATGATGATGAGAGAAAAGATGGATCTTTATAGATTGCACGCTCAGTCATTGTTGGGAAACGCATCTGAAGAATTCGTAGTAACCTCTGGTTCTACAGATACCATAATCCGCGAAGCTCTTTTTATTGATTTTAAACGTTTATTCACAAGAGATCAAATTAAAAGAGAAACTTTTGCTATTAAATTAAATCCGAGTGCCTCAAATGCCGCGAGCAATATTACAGTAGTAGGAAAACCAACCACAAAAATTTATTCCGATATTGGTTCAACGGAAAATAAAGAATTTTCTTTTGGCGGGCAAGTTTCAACAATAGTGGATTCTTCTGCAACAAGCAACGCAGTTGGATTGCTTTTTATAGATAAAGGCATTGCAGTTCTAGATATGTCAAGGTCTCTTGACCAAGCTCAACATCTTCAGGGCACTATTGATGCAATGAAAACAGGAGGAACAACAGCCTTTTCTGGTTCTTTTGCAAATTTCTTGGTTTCTGCCTCGGTAGATGATGTTCTTGATCATATTTGTTCAACCAGATTCTCTGGATCTGCTGCAACAGCAATAACTTTCCAAAACATCACAAATATCAACTCTACAATTTATTTTTGCCGTCTTGCTGCTGACGAGTTCAACTATTCTTCAAATCCAACATTTACTGATGAAAATTCTAGAATCGTAGTTATTGATGAAGGTCAAGAGGAAACTCAGAGATCCTTCGTTTTCGTAAGTTCAATTGGTCTTTATGACGCAAACAACAATCTTCTTGGGGTAGCAAAAACTTCTCGTCCAATTTTGAAAGAAGACGAAAGAGATCAGACTATTAAAGTAAGACTCGATTATTGAAAAATATGGTAAATAAATGTCAATAAACAGAATCACATCTGATGACGTAGAGACATTTACACTTGAAACCACTCCTTTTAGAACCTATTCTAGTAATTCTTTGGGAACATCAGGTTCTATTAATGTTTTTGCTCGGCGGTCAAACTACGAAAAGGAAGTTCAGCCTTTGTCTTCCTTTTCGTCATCTTATTATAATGATGAAAATCTAGAGGAATATCTTTCTTTAGCGGAACACTTTTCTACTGTTTCAGGAAATAATTCTGGACAAGTTCAAGGTTATTTGACGGCAGTTCATAACCAACAAATTTCTGCAAGAAAACAACAAGAAGTAAATATTATAAGATTTACTCCTCCTTTTAGATTTAATAGCAATACTTTACGAAAGTTATTAACTGTTAATACGTTAATGCCGTATTATAGAGACGTTCAACCTAATTCTCACTTTGCTTTTGGCAACTATCATTGTTTAAATTTTTTTACTTCTTCAGAAGTTCCTGAAGCAACTGCTATTTTATATCCTAATCCGGCCGTTTCAGGAGTTTTTCCTTATGGAAGATATACTCCAACTGGTTCCTGGTCAATTGATTTTTGGATTAATCCAAAATATACAACAGATACTCCATCCTCGGATTTTAAAGCTGGGACTATATTGCATCTCTCGGGTGTTTTAGCAATTTCATTGGTAACAGGTTCTAGTCGAGACATTAATGGATTTGTAGATGGTTATAGAATATTAGTCCAACTTTCTTCAAGTGCAAATACTTCTCCAAGTCTTGCAACGGCAAATTCAACAACAATTTTTACTTCTGATAACTCTTTGACAAGAAACAAATGGCAAAGAGTAACAATCCGTCATGGAGGAAGTTCTTTGGTCAATAATGGAACAGGGTCAATTTTTATTGACACCGTTCTTAATACCAACTTTGTTTTTACGTCTAGCATTGCCTCAAATCAAGCGACTGGTGGATATGGTACAACTGATGGACCTTGCGTTTTAAGCGTTGGCAACTATTATGTTGGAACAAATCAATCTTCTAATGGAATGGCAAGATTTTTCGCGGCAGACACGAGCGAAAGAGAAGGGTTGTATGAACTTTCCTCGGTTGGTAGTGTCGATTACCCTTCTGCTTTTAATTTTACTCACCCATTAAATGCAGAACTTCATGATTTGAAAATTTTTAATAAGTTTTTGACCACAACAGAAATCTCTGAAAGTCAAACAAAAGGAGTTCAGTCTCTTCAGAATTTGTTGTTTTATGTTCCACCGTTTTTTACAGAAACAGCTCCTACACAGTCTTTTGTAGGAACTTACGGTGGAGTTTTATTAACTCCTTTCCAAACAAAAAATGACACCACCAAAGATGCTTTTAATGTTTCTATGTCATTAGGCGTAGGTGGTATGTATATGAATTTGGAAAACTTTGGAATGGAGTTGACTACTCAACGTTTTCCAAGATGGTTAAATCTCACAGGCTCAATTTTAAATGATACAACGCACGAGATATCTGCAAATCAGTTTTTATTTGCAACTGGCTCTGTAAGAAAAAGACAATATACTATTCTTCCTTGTGATAACGTAAAGTTTGTACCAAACTTTCTGTTGCTAAATACAGCTTCTTTACCGAATAATAAATACAGAAATGATCTCAACAACATCAATTATGGATTAATTTCTTTGAGAGATTTGGTACCGTTACAAAATCCAACTTTTGGTCTATTAGCACCAACTGGTTCTATTATTGATGACATTATTGGAGCTTCTCCAGATAATTTGAGTGGTAGTTTTTCTGATTCGATGGCAATTCTGCATAGAACAAGAGACAACACTTCCAATCAAGTAGTTTTGTTTGATATTTCAAATCTTTACTACGGCAATCAAATAAAGCCTGGTAGCTTTGTTTTAACAGATTCTAGTTTGTCAGGTAGTGGCGGAAAAATTTCTACTACTATAAAAGATGATTTTTATGGAAATCTTTATCGAGCGGACAGCAATTCCACACACGCTACTTGGAACTCTATAGGAAATATTTTCTATAATGAAGGAATTGCTATCATAAAAGCGCCTGAGTTATTCTTTTTTGGAGAAAATCAATGGGAAATGGAATTTAAAGGAGAACAGAATATTCATGTGATGAAATTCAATCTTCTTAGAAATCCGTTGACCAGTCTTTCTAGTTCAAATCCATCATATATGCCAGTTTCTGCTTCTAGTTTGGCAAATGAAACAGATGAACAATTTGTTTGGCTTTCTACTGTTTACTTACATGACGACAACTTAAACGTTGTTGCAAAAACAAACGTAGCTCAACCAATCATGATGAAGTCTGGAGATAAAATGATGTTTAAAATCAAATTGGATTGTTAAAAAGATGATTTTGAATCCATTGGATGTCTTCAGGTCTAACAATACATAAACCCTCAAGTGGTCTTGAAAACATTACACTATTTGTGTCTTCTTGATCGTGTCTAAGATTTAATATGTGACCAAGCTCATGAAGTACAATAATAAAAGAATCCACGTCGTTTAGTTCTTCATCTAAATAAATTACGCCCGAGACTATTTGTTCGTTTTCAATATCTCTGCGTGCCAAACCTAAAATATATTCTCCATTATAAGACCGGCCTAACTCAGTTATAAACATGTAGACATGACCAAAGGGCGGATCTGTTAATACACCATAAGAAATTCTATCCTGAATATCAACAACTTGAGTTTCAAAAACATTAAATCCTAAAATGTTATTCCACTCAACAAGAGCTAGTCTTATATTTTCTGTTATTATCGGGTCCAAGTCGGAATCTGTCTCTATTACAATTGGTAATAATTCAATATCCCAAAAACAATCAGAACACTCATTTAAATTTGTACTTCTTTGAAAAGAAGTGCTTGGTAAGTTTTGAACACATCCAATAAAGCTTAAGCTCAAAATAAAAACTATTATAGAATATAACTTTATTTTATTCTGCTTTGTTTCAAAACTCATATATTTAATTAGGGTCCCCTCTGTCCTCTTCTAATTGGTGATCTTCCACTAACTCTATATTCGTAGGATTTTTTATACGGGCAGAGACTTTTGAGACCATACTAACCTAACCACCTATGCAAACTAAATCTACAGGAAATCCTGAAGCCAAGAAAAAGGCAACTTCAAAGAAGCCACGCAAGTCGCGTAAGAAGACGCGTTATCACACAGGGGTTCATCATTCCAAGAAATGCCCTACTCCCATCAATTACAGATCGGGGTGGGAAGCCGTTATTTGTAGATATTTGGATGCAGACCCGACTGTACAAAGTTACACTTATGAAAGCATCATTATCACTTACGTTTCAAATAACAAATCAAAGAGAATAAGAAAGTATTTCCCAGATTTTCTTGTTACGTATACAAATGGTAAAAAGAAAATGGTTGAGGTTAAGAGAGAAAGTCAATTAACCAATTTAAAAGTTCAAAAAAAGGCAGAGGCAGCAAAAATATGGTGCGACCAACAAAATCCAAAAATCCAATACGAGTTCTGGACGGACAAGATGATATTACCTTTACAGAAAGCGGAAAAACTTCGGGAGAAGTTGTTGAGCCTTCAAACCAAACCGAAGAAAAAATCGAAGTAGACATTGGTTTAGATGTTTCTACCTCGGTTATAGGAGTTTGCGTTCTTGACCACAAAACCGGAGATTTGATTTCTATTTTCCCGGTAAAACTAGGAAAATCTTCTTTAGAGGATATTTGGGATAAAACGGATTATTTCAGGTTTAATTTAATTTTAAATTTGGACAACAAGTGGGATGTAAAAAGAGTTTTTGTTGAGGATGTTGCAAAAAAGTTTTCATCTGGGTTTTCTTCTGCTTCAACAATCGTTACTTTGGCAAAGATGAATGCTCTCGCTTGTTGGATAGCAAAAGAAATTTTTAACAAAAAGCCTACATTCATAAATGTAAGAAGTGCACGAGCGGTTCTTGGTATTAAGATAGACACCAAAGACAAGAGCAAGTCTACAAAAGAAAAAGTTTTTGAAAAGGTCTTGGCTTTACAGCCAACATTTCCTTGGCTACAACATTTAGCAAAGACGGGTAAAGGAAAGGGAACCCAAGTGTATGATGTCTGTAACCAAGATATGGGAGATGCTTGGGTGACCTGTAGAGGTGGACAATGTTTAGTTCCCTCTTCTTGAGAATAAAAGCCATAAATCTTCTAACTCGCGGCGTTGTAAAAATTTATTCAATTGTAAGCAAAATGCAAAATTCATATAGCTATCGCACTCCAAAACCAGAAGATCAGGATTTTATAATGATTGGTTCTCATGAGTTAATTGGAGATATAGTTCGTTTAAATGTTTATGTTCCTCTAAGACGAGTTTATTTTTTTAAAAAATCTGTTTCCTCAGTTAGATTTTCAGATTATATTAGACCCCTTAATATAGAAGTTTTATGGCCAAATCGTAAACATTATTACGGGTTAATAATTGGCGCAGGGTACAATAGCAAAGACTTTATTTACAAAGACCATTCTGAATATCTTTTTGTTTTGTTCGAGAAGGAAATTTTTGTATTGGAAAGAACGCCAATCATGGAAAAATATATTATAAAACAAAAGACAGATTAAAATGACATATTTTGATTCAAAAATTCGTTTTAAAGGGCAGGAATCCACTGATTTTCAGTTAGTAAAAATTAAAACAAAATGGTGTTATCCCGCTTATGATAGCCAAGAAAAACAGTCTTCTTGTTTGAAATATTATTTAGATTATACAAACCAAAAGCCAAAACCCTTTTTAGGCATTGGAATAATTTTGGCTTATGGAAAAATTATTAGCTCACCAAACTTTTTTCATAAAAAAGTGGGATTTGTTTTTTTTACAACTGGAAAAAATTTGTTTTGTTGTGAAGAAAAAGATATTGTAAAAGTATTGGCTTCAACGATTTGAAACAAAATGACAACAATTTTTACACGCGGTCAATCTATTTCTTTTATCGAAAAGACCTTTGGGGAAGGAAGACTTTCCAATGGCGGTCTAAACGTTTCTGTTGTTTGTCCTGAGTGTGTTGCCAAAAAACCCTCTGGTTATTCAAAAAAGAAGTTAGTAATTCGAACCGACAACTTTATTTCTCACTGTTGGGTTTGCGGTTACAAATCAAGGAACTTAGTGCCCTTACTTAAAAGATGGCACCCAGAAGCTCTACAAGAATATATCAAAAACTTCTTGTCAGGAGAACAACTAACCGATATCGAGCAAGAAGATACAGACAATGAAAAAAAGTTACATGATGTATTAACTTTACCAGCAGGATTTCAACTTCTCGCAACTGCCGAGTTTTCTTCCGAAGTTTTTAAAGCGAAAAAATATCTTGAAAGAAGGGGAATTGGAAAAAAATCTGATCTTTGGTATTGGAAATTTGGGATTGTAGAAGAAAACGAAGACCTTTCTCATAGAATAATTTTCCCTTCTTTTGACTGTGCCGGAAAACTAAATTATTGGACAGCTAGATCCTTTAGCAAAGAAGCTAAAGGAATGAAATATCAAAATCCGCAGATAGATAGAAAAAGTATCATTTTTAACGAGTTTAACATAGACTGGAATAGTCCGTTAACATTAGTCGAAGGTCCTTTTGATTTGGTTAAATGTAATCAAAACGCAACTTGTCTTTTGGGTTCAGAATTTACTTCTGAATATAAGCTTTTTAGAACAATAGTAGAAAACAAAACACCAGTTGTTTTAGCACTTGACCCAGATGCAAAGATGAAGGCCCTAAAAATAGCAAAAGAGTTATCAGAATATGACATAAAAGTAACTCTTTTGACAGTTCCATCAGAAAAAGAAGATGTTGGAGCAATGTCAAAAGAAGAGTTTAGAAACTTGTATTCAAGTGGTGGAATACTGTACGAAGCAAGCTCTCACTTGTTATTAAAAATCCGAACAATGTTCGCGTGATTTTATTAAAAGGTAATAATGAAACAAATTAAAATTGCACAAATCAGTGATATTCACTGGCGTGGGTCTATTCGACATGCAGAATACACCAAAGCGTTTTCAAAACTTTTTGAACAACTCAAAGAAGAAAAACCGGACATTATTGTTTGTACTGGAGATATCTTCCATACAAAGACTCAAGGAATAACGCCTGAGGTTGTTGAGAGAATCGTTTGGATGTTTCAGGAACTATTAAAACTAGCACCAGTTAGAACCGTTCTTGGAAATCACGATGGAAACTTAGCAAACAACTCTCGCCAAGACGCAATTTCTCCAATTATTAAGGCTCTAAATGGAGAGCCTCGGTTATTTCTCTATAAGGAAAGTGGAGTATTTAATGACCCATTATTCCCAGAAATAAATTGGGTAAACTATTCTTGTTTTGACAAAGATGGTTGGAGTAAATGTAATGCCGTTTCTGATAAAATCAATATAGCCCTATTCCATGGTTCTATTGTTGGTTGCCAAACTGACGGTGGTTTCCGTATGATGGGTGGAGAAGAAAACGTCAATACATTTCATGATTATGATTATGTTCTTCTCGGAGACATTCACAAAGCTCAATTTTTGTCAGATAGAAGAAGTGACGAGGGAGCAGATAAACCTTGGATCGGATATCCAGGTTCTCTCATTCAACAAAATTTCGGAGAAGAAACAACCAAGGGATTTTTAGTTTGGGAAATAAGAGGAAAGAATTCCTGGGATGTAAGATTTCAAGAAGTGCCAAATTATCAACCATTTTTAACAATGGCTTGGCAAGGAAATATTGAAAAAACAACCTTGGAGTTTGAAAAAACTCTCGGAACAGGGTTTTTGCCAGGCGCAAGATATAGAATTTCGAGTGTACAAAATATTTCCGAGGTTGAAAGAAATCAATTTAAGGATTGGCTTATTTCAAAAGGAGCCGAAGAAGTTGTCTACAAAATAGACGTTGAAAACAATCTTGAAAATATTCAAACAGATTCAGTAAAAGTTCAGAAAGCCTCTCTGAGAAACAATCCCGATATTCTCATTCAGCTTTATGATGAGTATTTGATCAACAATCAAGCTTCTCATCCTTTAACGGAACAGCAACAAGGCGAGGCTGCTCGGATAATAACAGATTATTTGACTAAACTAAAGGCATCGGAACCGGATGTTATAAACAGAGATGTAAATTGGTCTTTGAGATCAATGGATTGGGATAATCTCTTTAGATACGGAGAAGGAAATAGTATTGACTTTTCCAAACTAAATGGAATTGTGGGTTTATTTGGTAAAAACAGAGTTGGCAAAAGTTCAATTGTTGGAACAATGATGTACACCTTGTTTAATGCAACAGATCGAGGACCAGCAAAAACTGCACATGTAATAAACAAGAATAAATCAGATGCTCGTTCTCGTGCACATGTTACTATTGGGAAAACTGATTACATCATAGAAAGGTCATCTCAAAGAGACGAGCCAAAGAGAAAAAGAAAAAAAGAGGTTGACTCTGACAAGACTTCAACTTCTTTATCTATAACCAAAGTATTGCCAACTGGCGAAGCTGTGTCAGTAACGGGCATTTCCAGAGACGAATCCGACAAAGAGCTTCGTAAACTAATCGGCACTTCCGAAGATTTCCTAATGACTTCCTTTGCTTCTCAGGGCGATATGGATGCCTTTATCAAAGAAGGAGCAACGGAGAGAAAAGCAATATTGTCCAAGTTTTTGGATATAGATATATTCAAAAAGTTGTGTGATTTTGCAAAAGAAGATTGCTCTGATTTAAATTCTAGAACAAAAAGATTTTCTGATACCCAATGGGAGCAATTAATTGAAGATACAAAAAAAGATATAGTTTCTCTTGAGGCTTCTAAAATTGTTTTAGAAAGTCGAATCTCACAAGCTCGTCAAGAGATTGACGAACTTAAAATTTGGGTTTCTCAAAAAGAAAAAGAAGCAGATTTGGATAAAATTCATCAGTTGGAACTTGATTTAGAGCTAAAGAAGCAACAGCTTGAAGCAGCACAAAAAACTTTTGCAGATATCAGTTCTTCTATTTCTATTAGAAGTGCAGAATTAATAGCAGTCAATGCCCTTCTTCAGAATATGAACATTGAAGAACTTGAAGCAAAAGCAGAAAAAGCGGAGGAACTTAGAAATGCCTTGGTCCAAGTTGAAGTGTCTTTCAAAACAGAATCCAATACTCTCGAATATCAAGAAAAATCTGTTAAAAAACTGGATGTTGTTCCTTGTGGAACTTCATTCCCAAATTGTCATTACATTAAAGATTCTCATGAGAATAAAAGTAAATTGGAGTCTCAGCGAGAAGCGGTAAGGATTCTTAAGGAAAAATTAGATTCTATTAAAGAAGCACTCGGTGCATATTCTGGAGAAAAATTTTCTGAAAAACTAAAAGAACACAGACAAGCTACGGAAAAGAAAACAAAAATTGAATCCATTATTCAAGACCTCAAGGCAAGACAGAAAAATATAAATACAATTCAACTTGTTACAGAAAGAGAAAAAATTAGTGAGCATTTAGATTTTCTCAGAAGTTCCATCGACGAAACTCAGGCTCTTGAGATAGAAGAGAAAAAAGAAACCTTAAAGCAGTTGAAGATAGAGCTAGAAAAGCTGGAACAACAAAGAGCCGATACTTTGGTTTCTTTAGGCTCTAAAAAACAAACTCTAGAGCAATCTACTAAAGAGAAAGAAGAGTGCTCTCACATACTCAACGAACTACAAATCTACGAAAGTATTTATAAAGCTTTTAGTAAAAATGGCATACCTGCAATGATTCTTAAGTTGCAATTACCAGCTATAAATCAAGAGATGGATAAAATTCTTTCTAATCATTTTGATTTTAAAATTACTCTAGAGACTGACGTAGCATCAAATGTGATGGATGTTTTTATTGAAGATTCAACTGGCAAAAGAGTAATTGAAGTAGCCTCGGGTATGGAAAAAATGGTAACTTCGATTGCTTTGAGAGTTGCCCTAACAAATCTTTCAAGCCTTCCAAAATCTGACATGTTTATTTTGGATGAAGGATTCGGAGCCCTTGATGATGAGGCACTTCCGCAGTGTTTACAACTCTTGGGTATTTTAAAAACCTATTTCCGAGTTATTCTAGTAGTTTCTCATATAGGGCCAATCAAAGAAATTGCAGATAAAATCATTGATATTCATAACGATGGAACCTACTCTTTCGTCCAGGTGTAAGCATTTAGGAAGACGTGGTAGAGTTCTTCCTGTGTTCATCTCAATGGCGGGATGAGCAGTCTTTAACTAAGAGAAAAAATGGCAAAAACAAACAAACAACACATTTCATCCTTTTCACCTTCAAAAAACTACTGGCGAAGCCCTCAACAGGTTGCTGGATTGCAAAATCTTTTAAATCAGTTTTATGAGAATGTTAGTAAAGGGTTTACTGACGAAAATGATGATAATTGGGTAGAGGCGGGGTTAAGTCTAAAGAGACTTTCAGGCTTTCTACACAGAGAGGAAATGGATATCTTAGCAGACGCTTGGGCGAGAAGCTACGTGAAAACAGACACGGAGTGGTTAAAGTCCACAATAGATTCCATTAGAAGTCGTCTTTGATTTCATAAAACTTAACTGAAAGGAAAAGCCCGATTTTTTCGGGCTTTTTGTGTTAATAACATGAATATATTTTGGTTAAACGACAACCCGAAACTGGCTGCACAAGACCAATGTAATCGGCATGTAGTAAAGATGACACTAGAGACAGCCCAAATTTTGTCACATGTTTGTCACAAGTATGGAGTTTCCAAAGATAATCCTTATAAGCCATTATCCAAAGCTCACGACAAACACCCATCGGTACAGTGGGCTGCGGAGTCTTCTGAAAACTTTCAATGGCTAATAGAACATGGTTTAGCTCTATCTTCAGAATATACCAAAAGATATAAAAAAAATCACAAGTCGGAATCTGTTATCTCTTGGGCAAAAAACCAAAATCTCGGGTTCACTCACAATGAGGCGACACCAATTAAGCTAGCCATTAATAAAACCTTATATCCAATTTGTTATAGTTTTTCGAATCCTGTAGACAGTTACAGGTATTATTATGTGTTGGATAAATATAAATTTGCAAAATGGACTAATGTAGAACCACCTGAATGGTGGTTGCCCTTATACAACCAATTGATAATTGGTTAATTTTGTTATGTGTCTATTTTGTTATCAAAAGGATTGATAGAATCCCGTAAAAATGGAAGAATTCTAATAATTCGACCAGATACGGTGTCTACCCCTTTATTTTGTCCACATTGTGAGTTTCCTTTAAAAACTTTAGAGGACGTTATGTCTTCCAAGAATCATGGAGCTTGCTATAAGTGCGAAATGAGATGGTCTGGAGATAAAAATTGGGGTTCTAATTGGAAGCCCAACAAATTGTCTCCCGAGTGGGAGGAATATATCCTAGAAAGAAAATTATTGGCTAGAAACCTAATTAATCTTAGGTAAAACAAATGTCAGTAAAAAATTTCGACCAATTTCAAGCTATTTCCCGAGTGTTTAATAAAACTTTCGGTGCTCCCTCTACTACAAAAACTCTAACTGAGTCTATTGTTGTAAAACAAATAGATGATACTATGTTGAGCGGGATGTATATGACAACAGTTACTTTTTCCTCAGAAGGAATGTGGAGAAGTCTCCGTAAAGCCTATATTGAAGAAGCAACTCAAAAGATAACTGCTCGGCTAAAGGAAGCAGAAGCGGAATATAAAGAACTTACTGGCAAAACAATTACCTTTAAAATAATGCAAAATACTATTTCGGATGGGCTTGAATTTGTTTCCTATTCGATGTACAATCCTAAAAAATCCGCTTTTTTTAGAGTATTTTGCAATATCGAGGTAAATAATAATGGCGAAAAGCAAAAAGATTGAAAGAAAAGCAGACCAGATAGCAGAAATTAAAAAATGTGGATTAGAACCGATTTATTTTATTAAAAAGTACGTTCGAATTTCGCATCCTACAAAAGGTCCTATTCCTTTTCAAACTTATCCATATCAGGAAGATTGCGTCAATGATTTTCAACAGCATAGACTTGTTATTTGTAATAAATCTCGTCAGTTAGGTTTATCAACTGTTGCTGCTGCTTATTCTTTGTGGTTAGCTTTATTTAGACGAGAAAAAAACGTTCTTGTTATTGCTACTAAATTAGAAACAGCAAAGCTTTTCTTGAGAAAAGTTAAGGGCATGTTTGATTCTTTACCTGAGTGGCTTGTAATGCCAACTCTTACTGGCGAATCCGTTAAAGAACTAAAATTCTCAAACGGTTCTGTTGTCAAGGCTATTCCAACCTCACAAGATGCAGGTCGTGGTGAAGCTGTTTCTTTGTTGATTGTGGATGAAGCAGCTCACATTGATGATTTCGACGAGTTGTGGACAGGTCTTCTTCCCATGTTGAGCACAGGTGGAAATTGTATTCTTATTTCTTCTCCAAAAGGCGTAGGAAATCAGTTTTATAACATCTGGAAAATGGCAACTGACAGAAGTACAGAAACTGAAAAAAAAGAAGGATCAAATGGATTTTGGTCTATTGAGCTTCCTTGGACAGTACATCCAGAACATGACGAGGAGTGGTTTAAGGCGCAATCCGCTAACTTGCTTAATAATCCAAGAGCTATTGCTCAGGAGTTGTTATGTTCTTTTGAGTCTTCCGGCTTCTCCTTCTTAGACAAAGATTCTTACACTTATCTATTAAACACCATAGAATCTCCAATAGCCAGATATGGTCCAAATTTGGAAATGGATATTTGGGAATATCCAGCAAGTAATCACAAATATCTTATTTCTGCTGACGTTGCAAGAGGTGATGCAGACGATTACTCTGCTTTTCATGTATTGGACTTATCAGTGAAACCTTGTTCAGTAGTTGCAGAATATAAAGGAAAAATGCAACCAGATAAATTTGCAGAATTTTTGGTAGAAATTGGCAGAAAATATAACGATGCTTTTATTGTTCACGAGAAAAACTCTGCGGGGTTGGTTACTTCCTTTAAACTAAAAGATTTAAAATATCCTTATGTTTTTTATTCTGATTTGTTTGAGAAAACTAAGGAATTGTTTAAGCTTTATATGGACACGGAGATAGGAGAACTTCAGCCAGGGTTTACTACAAGCGTAAAAACAAGACCTGAAATTCTTGCAAAACTAGAAGCCTCAATTAGAAATCGACAACTACGTTGTCGCTCTAAGAGATTAACGGATGAGTTTCAAACCTTTGTTATTATTGGAGATAAACCAAAGGCACAAAAAAACTGTAATGACGATTTAGTAATGTCTTTGGCAATTGGATCCGCATTTGTTGAATATGCAGAAAAAATATCTTCAAATAATAACGACATGGCTTTAGCTTTGCTAAAAGCAATGCAAGTTAAATCAAAGAGCATGAGTTCTATTATGCCAGATAATTCTTTTGGATACCAAGGTGCCGATTTACCAAGGAAAAGCTCTGGTTGGGGAACTTCTACACATCAAACACCTAAAGAAAACGTGGAGATGTATAAAATGTTTGATTGGGTTTGGAAGAACTGACTTGCAAGTTAATGCTTGGGTGCTATAGTGTCTTTATGCAAAAGTTTCTTCGAATTGCCCTTCAGTATGCAAATGACCACGATTACGGGGATTTAGAGTATAATCTTTGTGCCGTTTTGGTTAGGGGCGGAAGTGTAATCTCTGTTGGTTACAACAAGCGAACCACGAATGCTTTTGTAGAGCACTATACGGATTTGGCAAGGGGTCAGCGAGACTGGTGTCTTTCGACTCACGCGGAGATGGATGCGGTTTTGCAGGCTCGTCAGAAGACGGATCTGAGTGGGTCCAAGATTTTTGTGGTCCGCAAGAGGATTGATCAGACTCTCGGCGTGATGGCAATGGCAAAGCCTTGCGAGATTTGCCAGCATGTGCTATACAACTACGGGATTCGTAGAGCTTGTTATAGCATTGACGATCAAAATTTTGGGGTTATGAAGATTGAAAACCCCGCAAATAAATACAAACAGAAAAAATGAATGTCAATCTATGAAATAGAGCCGGGAGATTTATTAGTTATCCAACAATATATTGGGTCTAGTTATTTTTTGGCGTTAAAAAAACATCAATACGTAGTTACATTTTATGATTTAAGTGCCAAAAAGCTTAACTCTATTAATTTAATTTTTTTTAATAAATCAACCTGTTTTTACTTAATAAAAGCAAATAAAAAAAATGTTTAAAAAAATCGAAGTAGGAGATTTGATAACGTCACTAAGGACTAAAGATAAATTTCTTATTGTTAAAGATGAGAAAGATTCATCGTTTAAAATGATGGATTTAAAATCTAAAACAATTAGTTATTTTGATAGGATTATGTTAGAGTCAAATCTTTACATGCATTATAAACCAAATGAATGATTATATGGAAATGGTAGATAATTGTCGTGTAGATAATTGTCATTTGGAATTAGGAGATTTGTTAATTTTTCCAGCTCCAAGAAGTAAACCTCTTTATCTTTTAATATTGCAAGAACACGAAAAGCATCGTTCTGTTTACTTAGTTTTTGATCTTAATCATAAAGATACATATCAAGTATGTTTAGCCAGTGAATCATTTATGTTAAAAAAAGCGAATAGAAAAAATGTCTAATAATAAAAGATTTGCATTTGTAGGTGACGTTCACGGTTGCTATGAAGAACTCATGGAACTTGTGGAAACTATTGGCTTTTACGAAGGAAAAATCGACAAATTAGTTTTTGTTGGAGATTTAATTGACAAGGGACCTGAGCCCAAAAAAGTTTTAGAATGGCTTAAGACTTGGGAGGCTTCATGTGTCTTTGTTAAAGGAAATCATGAAGAAAAGCATATTAGATATAATATGCACGAAAAACGCAAACTTAAGAACAAGTCTTATGTAAATCCAATGGAATTTTCGAAAGACCACCTTGCAACAAGAGAGCAGATTTTGGAAATCAAGAACTTCGATCCATTTTATTGGATGGATTCTTGGAATGACTATTATTACTGCCTTGACGAAGGGCAGCATTTAGTTCTCCACGGAGGACTTTTGCCGGGACAAAAGGCTGAGGATATGCCCGTTAAGATTCTTACGCGGGTGAGATATCTTACAGATAATAACGAAATGGCTCATTTAGATGAGATAACCTCAGAGATGAGGTTTTGGACGGAAGAATATTCAGGTCCTGAGAAAGTGATTTTTGGACACCAACCTTTTCTTACTCCTCATATTTCCAAATTCGCTATTGGAATTGATACTGGTTGTGTGCACGGAAATAAACTAACAGCTTATTTGAGCCACGACCAGAGTTTTGTTTCTGTTCCGGCTAAGAGAAACTATTTTCCTTTGATTATTAAATCTCCTGGAAAATTGAGTAGTGTCTGGTCCAGTTTTAACACAGCGTCTGTATCCTCCCATCAAGAAAAAGAGGATGAGTAGTGTCTCAAGAAAAAAAGAAAGTTAGAGAAGAATTTAGAAATAAAGTATTTTCTAGAGATGGGCATAAGTGTGCTATGTGTTTTCGAAAAGATTGTCTTCTTGATGCTCACCACATTACTCCAAGAGTAGAAATGCCAAATGGAGGTTATGTTAAAGAAAACGGGATTACATTATGTAATGTCCCAGGTGGGTGTCACGAGAAAGCAGAAAGCTGGTTTTCTTCTTCCCGTAAGAATGAGGAGGAGTATTCTCCAATAAATCTTTATAGAAAAATTAAGTCTTCTTTTGATTTGGCTTTTAAAGCTAGTGAAAAACTTAAATGAGATGTCGCGTTTGTCATAATCCATTTAATAAAGTAACTGAACAAGGAATTGTTGAGAAACACTCATTCTTTTGGTTTTCTTGTACTCTTTGTGTACAAAGAGCAAGAACCAAAGTGCGTTTTCACAAAAGAAGAAAAAAAGGATTGTCTGGATTTTCTGCAACGGATTGGTTATGTACATTATTAGAAAATCATTTTAGGTGTGCTCATTGTCATGAGAATAAACCAAATCTAACATTAGATCATATTCAAAGTTTAAGTGTGGGCGGGGATCATCAAACAACAAACATTCAGCCTTTATGTTTGGAATGTCACACTGTAAAGTCAAGAATCGAAAACCTTTATTGGTCAAAAAAGAAAAAGGAAATGAATGAAAAAATTAAAGCCAGTAATTTTATTTCGGGATTCATTAGCAGAACATCAAGAGATGGAAGTGGCAAGCAAGTATTTCACCATTTGTCATTTCAGAGCACAGGTACCACAGAATTCCTTAGTGATCGGCAGATACTCAGTTCTTCCATTTTACAAGGAGCTAACTCAGGACCTACAAGAGAATGGTTCTTGTCTGGTCAATTCTTACCAACAGCATGTTTGGATAGCGAATATGAGGGAGTGGTATCAGGATCTAAATGGACTTACCCCCAAAACTTGGTTCAATCTGTCAGAAATCCCAAATGAAGGTCCTTTTGTCTTAAAAGGCGAGACAAACAGCAGAAAATTTGATTGGGCAACTCATATGTTTGCCGCAAACAAAAAAGAAGCAATCGAGGTTTATCAAAGACTTTCAAGGGATAGTTTAATCGGAAGTCAAAATATTTATATTCGAGAATATAAACCTCTTCGAAGGTTAGCCGAGGGATTAAACAGGCTTCCCATTTCAGAAGAATATAGATTTTTTATATTTGATGGGAAAATAGTGTCTAGTGCTTTCTATTGGTCCAGTCATATTGATGACTTGACAGAGGTTCCAACCCCTGATAGAGTACCAGAGTCGTTTATGAGGGAGGTCATCTCTCGAATCGGTTCAAACGCTCGATTCGTTGTGGTAGATGTAGCAATACAAGAAGACGGAACTCCGATAGTCATAGAATTAAACGATGGACAAATGTCAGGTCTATCCGAAAATGATCCGAATATTTTATATTCAAATTTGAAAAAAAGTTTAGACTTTTCTTTAAGTGCAACATAACTATACAATTACCAGCCGCATGGTTGGAAGTTGTGAATCACCTTGAAAACTGAATAGAGTGTTAATTTTTGTCCTTAGGCTGGGCTTTAGCAGCTTAGGTAAGAAGACGTTTACGGCAAAGTTGCTTTTTCCGTAGTTTCTCCAACCAAAGGACTATTTTTTGGGGATGCAAGGTTTCGACAGAGAAATCGAAGAAATAGTAGCGCCAGACGGGTTTTGGTAACCGTTAAACAACCGAAAAAAACAAATGCAAACGATGCATCTGCTTTCGCTCTTGCGGCTTGAAAAATAGCTAAAAGAACTTACTCTAGAACCGAAACTGACGAGAACCTAGAGATAAGGAAAGGAATATTAAAAGACAGTGTAGCGAAAATTAGCATGGAGTCTGCGGCTAATGAGTAGTGAAATAACCAATATAATTTAGGCAGGAAACTGTCACTATTATATTAAAATGGCTCCAAAAAAGAGGAAGCTAACCGACATTCAGGCTAACCTCTTTGTTTAAAACAATGTTTGTCTACCTGGCGTAACAGAAGCTGTTTTGGGTATTTTTTTGGACACAGGTTCAATTCCTGTCATCTCCATTTTCTTTCGGGGTGTCGGCTAATGGTAAGCTACTCGTTTTGGAGACGAGACTATGCAAGTTCAACTCTTGCCATCCCGATTTTGTATAGGTCATTGGTGTAATGGTAGCATTTCGGTTTCCAACTCCGACGGTTAGGGTTCAAGTCCTTAATGGCCTGTAAAGGATAAAAATGAAAAATAAAATTATTTTACCAACAAAAATAGAAGCATCTGATTATCACGAGTTTTCGTTTTACGAAAAAGCTTATGAAGAAATAGGACTTCCAATAAAAGTAGATGAAATTGGAGTCTGTGACCAGAAATATGTTGCCATTGTTTATTCAAAAAAAGATAAAGAATATCATAAGTTAAAGAAACAACTACAAAAAGACTGTGACGAATATCAAAACGAGGCTTTGGGTAATCTTTATCCGGTTAGAAAACGAAAGTAGTTGACAAGGCTTCTTCTGTGTGTTAGAGTTCTCTCATCGGTGTTGACAATCTCGCTATATTACCGCGGCTGGAAATAAGGCACAGGGTCAAATTATAGGTTCAACTCCTATCACCGATATTGTGTACGGGTAAGTTTCTTCTGGTTGGCCCTGGTAAGAAATCAGGTAACTATCTATCACCTTCGTTCTTCGAATCATTCAAGATAGTTTTAGGTTCAAATCCTAATACCCGTATCATCCCTGAGTGGTGTACGTTTGCACAGCTCTGTTTGAGGGGCAAGACTTGGTTTAATTCCAAGCTCGGGGGCCAATCTTCGCATCTAACACGATGCTTAGAGTTTTTCAAGGAATCCAAATCTCATTTATTATTGTTCGATTTGTAGCTCTGCGAGAGCAGTTTCCTTGAAAAGCTTATATTTATAATGTTAGTCCTAAATTAATAGGAGGAAAGCCGCTCAAAATCTAGGCTTGACATTGGGAGAGACCAAAAATGTGGGACGTTAAATTCAATTCGGTAGAATTCCCGAGTAACTTCGGGAAGTTGACAGTTCGAGTCTGTCCCGTTCCATTTTAAGGGCCAGTGGACCTCCCCATAGGCAAACACTGGCATTGGGTTCCAAAAGTTTGGTCGGCTAACCAGAGCTTTTGGAGAATAATGGTTGGCCCGTGTTTTCAATTGGATGTTTCTGTGGAGACAAAGGAAGGTTGAAAACCACAACGGTACGATAAGCCGTTTCAATTTTGGGGCCTTGGTGAAACCGGGATCACGTTAGCTTTGCAAGCTTGAATTACCAGTTCGACTCTGGTAGGCTCCATAAAAAGAAAGATTAAGGAAACGATTCAAATGAAATAAGTTGAGTTGGTAACAAAAAGAGTCTTTCTCTTTTGGGGCAGACGCAGCAGTCTGGTAGCTGTATCCGGCTGTAACCCGGACGCTTTTTCAAGCACTGTGGGTTCAAATCCCTCCTGCCCCATTCAACAATCAAAATCTTTCCATCTTGACAGCAAACTTAGGTCTGCTAAGCTGTGGTCACTTGAAAGGAAATGTAATGCAGAAAGATGAGCGAGAAGATAAGATTCAGTTTAATGGTGTTGTGATTGAGAACAACACTGGGTTGTTTAGAGTCCGTGTGGACAACACCGAGCAGTATATCATTTGCCAGCCTTCTGGCAAAATCCGAAAGAACAAGATTGTAATTGTTCCGGGAGATAGAGTTACTGTGGAAGTCTCTCCATATGATCTTACTAGAGGTCGTATCTCTCGACGCTTGCCCTAAAAAGGGCAAGAAGAGAAGTTTGAAAACAAAAGAAAAAATTTGTGTCTAGAAACCGGTTTTGGTGGTGGCTGATAACGGTACCCACGTACAAAAAGCAGTCTGCGACTAGAACCGGGCGGATATCTAAGTAAGTGCTGGAAGAATAAGGCTACTAAATCTCATTCAATTGCCGGGTCTTTACGGATGAGAAGGTAACGGGCCAAGAAACCGAATCAGTGGTGCAACCCGTGTAGGTAAAATCCTACCAACTTGATGAAAAAAGTCTAGCTAACTTTTGAGAGTTGTGGCTGAATAATTTGACTAGCAACGAAAGGTGTTAGGAGTGATGCCCTAACCCACCAGAATCGGTTTCTGGACACAAACAAAAACGGTCTCATCGTCTAAAGGTAAGGACGTTGGGTTCTCAACCCATTAATTCGGGTTCGAATCCCGATGAGATCGTTGTTTTTCCGGGGCACGCTGTTACATGGTGATGCGGCTTGGCTGTTAACCAAGTGATTGTAGGTTCGAGTCCTACCCCCGGAGTTTTGAGGAGCAGTGGCCAAGCGGTAAAGGCAGCAGACTTATAACCTGCTTACTCCCTGATAAGGAGAAGATTCGTGGGTTCGAATCCCACCTGCTCTATTGAAGAATGTGAAGCCCAAAACATCAGCGAAAGAGACAAAATGAAAGTCAAGGGACGCCTTGATAAGTAGATTTTGTACGAGTACGGAAACGGAATGTAGTTGATTGAGGTGGACTTAGTATAATGGCAATACGTCGGCTCATAATGCCGCAGATATGGGTTCGAGTCCCATCATCGTTCTTTCACAACGTCTCCATTTCTGTGGACAATAAATAATCAGAATAAAGTCCCACAACCACTCCCGCTTTAGGGAGCAACAGTTGTGGGTAATGCTCCAATAGTATAAAGGCTTATTACCCTCGCCTCGTAAGCGAGAAATCTGGTTTCGAGATCCAGTTGGAGCTTTTCTTAATAAAAGGAAATAAAATGAAATCTAATATTGGTACGATGGGTTTGATGTTGCTTGTGTCAACAATTATTATCTTCGGTAGCATGTGTATGATAACCGTTCCTTCTACCTCAGACGGAGGAGAAGGAGAAGTAAATGATGCAGGGTTGACAATGGATGCATCGGATGCTATTATCAACAGCGATGAAGGTAGTGATGCTGAGGTAACGGACGCAGGAGTAGATTCACCAGACAGTCCTACAGAAGATGTTTTTGTTGTTGCTGAACAGTGAGAAAACGGTTTCCGGCGTGGAACGGTATGGTAATCGTTACGTGCCTTATAAGCATGGAAAAAACTGGTTCAATCCCAGTATGCCGGACTAAAAAATAGAAAGTAGAAATATGGGAAAGTTTCCAAAGCAAGATGCAATTATGCCAGTAGATGTTCTTGAAGCCAAAATTAGAGAAATCTTTTCTAGGCCAGAAATGTTTTGTCATGATAAACTTGCTTTAGAAGAGGTAGTTTATACGTTATTTGGGTATATTGCAGAATATAAACTCGGGATTCAGGATTTAGATATAAGGTATTCTTCTGTTGTAAGAAAATACAGTAATGGACCTTTGTATCGATTTTCCAAAATAAATTCATTTCAAGAAATGAAATTAGTGCTAGAAACATTTATTAGAGAGCAATATCAGTCTTGTGGTGAGACTTGGTATAGTCAATAATAAGTTAAACGGGTCTTTAGCTCAATCTGGCAGAGCAGCACCCTCTTAAGGTGACGGTTGTGGGTTCAATTCCCGCAGGACCCATAAAAGTAAAGAAAACAATGTCTTCTATTAAAGAACAAAAAGAAATTGTTGATTGGTGGGAAAAAGATGAGGAGCTAAAAGAAATTGCAAAAATAGACTCCGAGAAGAGTTGTTATTGTATGGATGAAGGTGCCGAAGAATATTCTTATTATATTTGTCCAAAGCATCCTCCAAGGTCTTTAACTCATATGAGAGCTCTTATAAAAATGGCAATGAAAATTGCTTATGTTAGAGGAAAAGATGAGGCTTGTGAGAAGCTTCAAAAATCCTTAAGAGATATATTGCTTAACGACACAAATGATGATTGTTAAAACGGAACTGTGGTGAAGCACGGTGCTCACGCTCCGCTGAAGACGGAGAGAACTCGGATCGTTACCGAGCGGTTCCATTTGTTCCACTCTAGCACTCAGGGCGAGTGCGCCAAGCTGTTAACTTGGACGAGCCTGGTTCGATCCCAGGGGGTGGAGTTAAACCTTGACAAGGTAAACTAAGGTTGCTAAGATAAGAACATGGTGACGCAGGAGAAACTCTTTTGTTCTTAATGGATGTCTATTTTGAGGCAGAGGAAAAAGAGAGAAATCCCCGAGGTTGGGGATATAACGTATAAATTTTACGGGCTAGACGATCTGGTGTTGATCTGGAATCTCTGATAAAGATTCTGTGTTGGGTTCAATTCCCAATAGCCCGATTTTGGAGTCATAGCATAACCTGGTTAGTGCGATATTAAAAAAAACACCGCACATACTATTTACATAGTATGGTAAATCGTAGCAAATATACGAAAGAAATTTTAGAAGAGGCAGCAAAAAATTGTAAATCTGTTGCTGAGGTTTGTAGGTACATTGGAACGAGTTATGAAGGTTCTATGCATACCCATATAAAAAAACAACTTAAAAAACACGAAATTGATATTAGTCATTTTTTGGGAAAAGCGGCACATGCTGGCAAGTTTCAAACTGGAAAATGTAAACGACGAACTGCTGATGAAATTTTAACTGCCAATAAAAGTTGTCGTGAAAAAGGATACATTCTTAGAAGAGCATTATTAGACATTGGAATTAAGTATCAATGCTATATTTGCGATAATAATGGATTTTGGAGAAATAAACCTTTAATGTTAGAGGTTGATCATATTAATGATAATTGGCAGGATTGCCGAAAAGAGAATTTACGGTTTTTATGTCCACAATGTCATTCACAAAAAACATATCCAAATTTTAAGGAGCCATAGTCTAAATGGTAGGACACTCGATTGTCGATCGAGTCGGTGGGGGTTCAACTCCCCCTGGCTCCGTATTAAAATAAATAGAAGGGTGCCGGAGTGGTCGATCGGATCCGCTTGGAAAGCGGACGCAGGCTTGAAAAAGTTTGCCGTGGGTTCGAATCCCACCTCTTCTGTTAGAGAGAAAAGAATAAAAAATGCGTTCAAAAATTGAACAAAAGATGTGTGAAAGCGTTGGTCTTATCTGCAAGTACCTGGCCTTGGAAGGTTTGACTTGGACCTATCATTGTTCAGTTGAATCTAATCAGTATTCTAAACAGTATGATGAGCACCTTTATGGAGAAGGTGAATTTATAATTTATTACAGATATTTTGATTATCCTCAAAGTAATCATGGTCGATTAACTTTATGCGCCGAGGAAGATGAAGATGTTTTTTGGTTCTTATGGAGTTCAAGGATCAGGAGAACATTTTTCGCTCGATATGACAGATAATCCTTCCGAGGAATTAATTAAACAATATGTAGATAGAATTGCGACATACCTTCGAGGAGTTCGAATAGAGCGTACAGAATAAAAAAATAAGTTTAGATAATAACAAACTTTTTGTTAAATAAAACTAGCAAGAGGTGAGTGGGTAAGGGGTATTAGAACTAGGCTGCGAGCCAAGACTCAAATAGAGTTGTTACAATTTCGTCGCGTGAGAGACGTGACTGGTAGTAAAAGCCAACACAAGCTTATCGCTTTTTTACATTTGTTATTATTTAAATATTCTGGGATCGTCTAACGGCAGGTTGAGAAAATTTGTTGATCAGAAGTAGATTAATGGCAGATCCTTGGTCTCTGAAACCAATGGTGCTGGTTCGAATCCAGCCTTCTGAATTGTTTTATGCTTACTTGTTCTCGTTGTAAATTGTCCAAATCGGTTGATAATTTTGCTATCAGAAGTAGTGGAAAATTGCAAAACTACTGTAAAAGTTGTGGACGAGTATATAGTCAAAAACACTATGAGAAAAACAAGCCAGCATATTTGGCACGAAATAAAATTAGAAGAGACAACATTAAACAAAAACTTTATGAGTTTCTGTTAACTCAAAAATGTATTGATTGTGGCGAGTCTGAAGTTCTTTATTTGGATTTTGATCATAGAGATCCGGCAAACAAGAGTTTTAATTTAGCGGTGGCAATGAATCGTGGGTTTGCTTGGTCGAAAATTCAGTCTGAAATAGAAAAATGTGATATTCGATGCGTAAAATGTCATCGACGACGCACGGCTGAACAATTTGGTTGGTTTAAGTTCCTCATTCGGGGATAGTTTAATGGCAGAACACCAGACTTTGAATCTGGCTAATCGTGGTTCGAGTCCACGTCCCCGAACTTTTGAAGCCGTACCCAAATGGACAAAAGGACCCGTCTGCAAAACGGGTTGGTGTGGGTTCGAGTCCCACCGGCTTCTTTGATAAAATATGTTATCTGCACTCTTCATCTTGACAATGACCGTGTTGTCTGTTACTTTTCAGACACTCAATCATTGGTTCCTTTCAAAAGGAAAACTAAAAAAAGTATATCCACTAACAATTGCAGTTAATATCTGTTGTATTCTCCTAGAAGGCTTCTTAGCCTTAAGAGATCCAACTCAAATTTCAATACTTCTGTTTATTCCGCTTTATGTTTTTGCTATAATCATGGCAATAAAAGGTTTGAAAAGAGAAAATAAAGAAAAAACACAAGAAAAATCAGACGCGCAGGTGGTGTAACGGAAGCCACGCAAGCCTCAGAAGCTTGTGGGAGAAATCCCGTGAGGGTTCAAATCCCTCCCTGTGCAGTTTTCTGTGGCATCATGGCGTAATTGGCAGCCGCGCCGCACTCAAAATGCGGTCCCCGAAAGGGGGTGTGGGTTCGAGTCCCACTGATGCTATTGTTTTTGTTTTAAATCACGCATATTTATTATTGTGATGCACAACTTGTTATTAACATTTTTAATTTTATTTTGTGTGGGATGTGTAGCGGAACCTGAGTCTTCTTCCTTTATAGAAGAAAATCTTGAGTTAAATGCAGGCAGAGTTGACAACGAAGAAGAAGTGAGCTATACTGTACCTCAGATATCTGTTCCAGATGTCCTCTTGGAGGAAGACCAAGAAGAAATTCTGGAAATAGAGATTGAAAATACCAATAATACTTTTGTTTTTGATGCTTGTGTTTGTGAGTGGCAAACCTGGATGAATGACAATGGTTTCATGTGTCTTGGTATAGTTTGCACAGATTCTTGTGAAGAAGAAATAAGAGCATGCCGAGAAGTACATCAAGCATGTGTTCCTAGAATTTGATATGTCGTGGTGGCGTAAATGGCAGCCGCACTGGACTAAGAATCCAGTTCCCGAAAGGGAGTGAGGGTTCAATTCCCTCCCACGACATTTGTTTGCCCGCGTAGTTCAATTGGAAAGAACGCCAGCCTACGAAGCTGGGTCTGTGTAGGTTCGAATCCTTCCGTGGGTGTAAAGAAAAGTCCTCTTCCATATTTACCTCTTAGAAGAGAGAGGGAAAATATGGAAAGACCCGAGAGAGAAGAAAAAATAACTGTTGAAATGTGTTATCACAAAAGTGAAAGAAAAGATCCTTGTTGTGAGTTGCCAAAATGGAAATTGCAGAACACAGACTCGGGACGTAAATTCAAAGTTTGTGATGTTCATTTAGCTTGGGGAATAAGATTGTGTGGAGCACCGGCCATGGTAGATGAATACTCCCCAAGAGAAAAAACGAGGGAAATAATGCCAGAGAAGAAAATTTCAGAGAAGAAAAGAATCGGCGAAATGTGAAAGAGTTTACATGGTGTAAAGGACAGCACAAATTCCTCCGAAGAATTTAGTCGAGGTTCGATTCCTCGTGTGAACGTTTTTGATGCGGGTTGGAGAAGTGGTTATCTCGTGAGGTTCATAACCTCAAGAACGCTGTGTTCGAATCCAGCACCCGCTATTGTTTCTCTCTTTCTTTTTTGCAGGTGTAGTTCAATGGTAGAATCGCGGCTTTCCAAGCCGCCTGTTGTGGGTTCGAATCCCACCACCTGCTTTTCGTTGCCCTGCCAAGCACAGGGTTAGATGCTGGTCTTATCTTGTGGCAAATAATCACCACTTGAGAACGAAAACCTTTTTTGTTGCGGGGTGGAGCAGTCTGGTAGCTCGTTGGGCTCATATCCCAAAGGTCGTAGGTTCGAATCCTACCTCCGCTATTTTAATAAAAGTGAACGGTCTGATGTTCATCCTCGTGGAGAGGAACATAGTTTTGGTTTGAATCCAAAGTTTATTAAAAGCTGCCATCATGTTACGGGTTAACGGAAGCGTTTCATAAGCGACTTCTTGAAGGTTCAATTCCTTCTGATGGCATTTTCTTTTCATTTAGAAAGAAAACCATAGATGAGACGAAGAATTGTGCCCAAGGCCGAAATTATTCGAGAAGTAATGTTTGGCCTTGGAGAAAAAAAAGAAGAACTAGAAAACCTTTATGGTCATCGTGTCACACAAGGAATTTTATATACTGGTTCTTATTTATTAAATCTTTTTGATGTGGTAGATTTTGATGGTGGGTCTTTAAAAAACCCACCAAGAGGTTTTCCTTCAGGAGCTACTGGCTATTATTGTATTGAAAAGCAAGTTGAGTATTCAAACAAATACTTTTGCATTCATGTATGGTTTCACAGAACAAAGGTAGTTTCTTTCTCTTACGAAAAAGAATTGATTGAAAGAAGACGCTTTACGTACCTTATGTACTGAATACCAGATGTTAGACTCATCATTGACGTTTAAAGGAACACAAAAACATGTCTATTAAAGTGGATGTTATTTTAGATTTGGCACATGGAGATAGTGGTAAAGGAAAAATTTCTCACAAGCTGCTTAGTAGCCGGAGATATAATTTCTCGATGAGATTTAATGGTGGTGGAAATGCTGGACATACAATTTATCATGAGGGTAAAAAGTATGTAACTCATCTTTTGCCTGCCGGTGTATTTTATGAAGGAATAACTTCTATTATTGGACCTGGTTGTGTAATCAATCCTGAAAAATTTCATGAGGAAATTGAGAGTCTTTGGCAAGAAGAAACTCTTGCCAAGAATTGCAATCCTTTAAACATTTGGGTAGCACACAATGTGCACATTGTAGGAAAAGACCACTTAATCAAAGATACAGAAAACAACAAAGTTGGAACAACTTTGACGGGGAATGGACCAGCATATGCTGCGAAATATGCAAGGGAAAATAAAAGAGCAGAAGATTGTAAGGAGTTAATTGGTTGGACTGTTGATCTTTGGGTAAAGTTTTTTGAACCTCATTTTAACAAACCAGGTGCTACGGCTAGAGTTTTGGCTGAGGGTGCTCAAGGATTTGGACTCGATATTGATTGGGGAAATTATCCTTATGTGACAAGTAGTCACTGTGGAATTGGAGGACTCCTCAATAATGGATTTAACGCGAAACAAATAAATAACGTTTATGGTGTTTTTAAAGCTTATGACACTTATGTAGGAAGTTTTGATTTCGAGCCAAAGGATGAACCTTTATTTCCTGAAATAAGACGTTTTGGACAAGAATATGGGGCAACAACAGGAAGGCCAAGACAAATAAACTGGATTGATTTGAGAAAAATCAAAAAAGGTATTTTGATGAATGGCGTAACTCATCTAATAATCAACAAACTTGATGTTTTAAATCAATTTGAGGCTTGGAATTTGATTGATGAAGATGGGAAGCTTCTAAAGTTTCCAACCAAAAAAAGCTTTACGAATCATATTCTTGATTTTGCGGGACAGTTAAATATTAGTTCTGCTTGTGTTTGGTTTTCTGAAACGGCTGATGGATCTGATCTCAAAATTTGAGATATTGCTGGTTTCTGAGTGTGGTATAATCTGGCATTACGCTCCGTTTGGGTCGGAGAAACTACAGGTTCAAATCCTGTCACTCAGATAGAATCTTTCTACTTGACAAGTAAATGAGAACAGACTATACTGTCTCATATAGTTACCAGGGTATAGCTCAATTTGGAAGAGTACCAGCCTCGGATGCTGGATGTTATAGGTTCAAATCCTATTACCCTGATTTAGGATGGATGAGTATATGGGCGACTTCAAAATGAAAAATTCTGTGGCAGTTAAAGAACTTCGCGATCTCACGGGAATGGGATTTGGTATGTGTCAGGCAGCTTGGAAAGATTCCGATGGGAACATGAAGAAAGCTTTAGAGCTTCTTAAGCAGCAAGGTGCTACAAGAGCAGATAAGCTTTCTGAGCGTACGGTAACGGCATCATATTTTGGAGTTTATAGACACCATGATGGAATGTCCTTAGCGGTTGTTCAGTTGAAATCTGAAACGGATTTCGTTTCAAAAATGAACGAGTTTAAAGTGTTGGCAGATAATATTGCTATGCAGTATTGTAGTTCTGACATGTCAACAAAGGAAGAACTCCTAAAAGAAGATTCTTTGTTTTCTTCTGGTACAATCGAGGAAAATATAATGAATCTGTCGGCAAAGACGGGCGAGAAAATCGAGTTAGGCAATATTATTCGATTTAGATGATGATGAAAATTTAGCAGGCATAGCTCAGTGGTAGTAGCAGCACGTTTACACCGTGCATGTCGGGGGTTCGAATCCCTCTGCCTGTATGTGGTCGTGGTGTAATGGTTTTAGCACGAGAGGTTGTGACCCTCTTGGAATGGGTTCAAGTCCCATCGATCACTTTAAAAGAACAGTTTGGCCTCATAGTTTAACGGTTAGAATGCAGCCCTTTCAAGGCTTGCGACACGGGTTCGAATCCCGTTGAGGTCATATTATTGTTATAATAACACTCTAATAGAACAGGAAAAAATGTTATTTGTAGTTGATGTAGAAAGTGATGGACCAGCTCCTGGTCTTTATTCTATGATTTCTTTTGGTGCGGTTTTAGTAACCGAAGACCTTACAACAACTTTTCACGGGAAAGTTGCACCACTTCCTGGGGCTTCTCGAATAGAAGAAGCCGCTATGATTTCAGGAACAACTAAAGAATTACACTCAACATATGACAACCCAGCGGTTGTAATGGCCAATTTCAAAAATTGGATTACTAAAGTTAACAAAAATGGAAGCCCTGTTTTTGTTAGCGATAATCCTGCTTTTGATTGGCAGTTTATCAATTGGTATTTTCATAAATTTTTAGGCTCAAATCCTTTTGGATTTTCCGCAAGAAGAATTGGTGATTTTTATAGTGGCCTTAGGAAGGATTATAAGGCTTCATGGAAGCATATGAGAAAAACGGGACATGATCATAATCCCGTTAATGATGCTAAAGGAAACGCAGAAGCTCTAATTCAGATGGCAAAAACACACGGTGTAATCTTACCTCTATGAGGTAAATCTTTGTTCTTGCGTCTAGGATTCAGTGTGCTATCTTAGGTCTTGCGGGTCTCTTAACACAACCAGAGACTCTCAAGATAAACCAATTTTCAAAGGAAACAAATGAAAGATCAGCTTTACATTCCGAAAGAGATTCGAGTGGGATTTCAAGAAAGAAAGGATACCTTCACGGGTAAACTTGCTTATGTTATTTATGTAGATGGCAAGGGTGTCTTGAGAAAAGAAGCTTCTTGGAATTCTTGGAGAGATCAAAAGATTGAACCGCTTTCGTTTAATAACGAGCCAACAAGCGGATTTATGATCAACAAAAATATTGCTCGATATAACTGGAGCCATTTTAGTTCAAATCGTTCATATATTCGAATTCATGATCCCCGAGGATTTGAGTTTGAGGTGACGCCGGAGAATTTGATTGGTATTCTTATGAGCGGCAATTGTAACCATCGAGTTTTAGATGGTGAGTTTGTTTATTCTTGGGCAGGAACAGAGTTGGTTCTACTTCCAGTGAACACAGATGCTTATCAAAACAGCCTAAAGTTTACCAAACTTCAAACAGAGAAGATTTCTACCAAAAATCTTGTTCCCGGTCTTGTTTATCGGAACAAGAGACAAGAAGATTTTGTTTATCTTGGTAGATTTATGTGGTATACTTACGACTGGAACAGAAAAACTCATGACTATGAGAGAATCGGTAGAAAATCTTTTATCTTTATGGAAGAGGAAGAACTTTCTGAAACCAGAAACAATTTTCATGTTGTCACTTCCCTTTCTTCTTTTGCAGAGAAGGTATCTGATGTGCCATCTGCAAATTATGCAGCCATGATGGATAAACTAAATCTTACTGAGAATATCTCGGCACGGATGGAGGGCATCGTCAAAATGCCCATTGATGTTGCTAAACTTGGAGATGCCCGAGAAATTGGCTGGATTGATCTTGGAGACGGCTTATATGAAAACGTAATAGCCGAATATGGAAATAATCGTTCCTTTAAAGAAAGAGTGAACAGAAATTCTGACAAGAAAATTAACCTAGTATTTTACAAATACAAACTGGGGGGACATGTTATGACTCCTGTTTCCGAGACAAAATATAGGACATCATATTGGAATCGCTCAGAGCCTTATTTTGAGCACATTAAAAGAGACGAGAGGCTTTCTTACGAGGAGATTAAAAATCTAAATCTTTTTGCAATCAAGTTTAAGCTTGAAAATGGAAAAGAGTCTAGACTTGGACATTTAACGCCACATTTTGAAAGCCAATACAGAATGTATGACGCCGAACTTGGCGCATTCTATTGAACCAAAATCATAATCTACTAACCAAAAAAAGAAAGAAATAAAAATGACAACAAAAAATCCTGATGATGTAATCAATGCTCTTTTTGCCAAACTTCAAGAAAAGAAAAAGGCTATTGAAGCCATCGAGAAACCAAACTTCAAAACAAATCTCGCTTTTGGATATAACCCAGAAAATCCAACAAGAATCAATATTCATACAGTAACTGATACGGATGTATTGATCCGTATGCTTGGATTCCTTATGAAGGAAGCTGAGTTGTATTACCTAGCGGCTGACAAATTGGAGCTAAAATCCACTTTCAAGTGGCAAGGATATACCTTAGAGGATTGGGTGCACGATATTAAAGCTCGCGTGGGTAAGATCAATATTGATGCCAAACGTAAGGAATTTAAGCAGCTTGAAGACAAGCTTAATTCCTTGGTTAGTCCCGAGCAACGTCGTCTTATGGAGATTGAGGCCATTACAAAAGCTCTTGAGTGAGCAAGTTACTTGACTTCGTGGGTGTTTGGTTGTAGACTGAGCACTCACGAGGAATCACCTCTTACTAAAAGAAAGAGAAAAAATGACTGAAACTAAATCAATGTGGCGTGTACTTGGTGAAAGTGTTTTAAGTGGTTTATGGCTAGCTGTTTGTAGGATATATCAGATCATCGTAATTACAAAAGTTTGGGCACTTTTGATTATGGGATTTATGGGATTGCCAGCACTTCCACTTATAGTTGCATTCGGAATTCAAATTTTGTGGTCCTTTTTAAGTTTTAATCCCGATTTTGATACTGCTTTAGCAACAACCATTCTCATCAAAGAGAAGGCGTCAGGAGACGAAAAGCTTGTTCTAAAATGGGTAAAGCGTCTTTGGCCAGCAGTTTTCCCCAGCATCATTTGGCTCTCGGCATTCATTTGGTCTCTTCTCCTTCCTTTGCTATAAATCTCCTCAATACTATAGAAGATAAAATAGAAACCTGCAAGAATCTCTTGCAGGTTTCGTTTTATTTCACAACTGTCACGTTGACAAGTCTTTGAGAAGCTGCTAAGCTAGAAGAACAACAATCGGAGAGAAACAAATGGCAAAGCATCGACCTGCTGCTCGTTATCATCAAACCCCTCGTCCTCTTTGGAGCGACGCTTATACGATTAATGGATTTAAATTTGAATCCAAGGCAGCCACAGAGAAATCTGTATATTATGCAACCTTTCGTAAGCCTCCCACAAGGCATGAGCCAATCTATGAGGTTGGAGATAATCGTATTTTGTTTGGCGGTTTACAGGCTTTGTGCGACCTGTTGTTTTATGAACCCATTACTCACGAGGAAATCGATGAGTCTGTTGCCTTTCTTAAGGGACGAAAAGCCACAGCAAATGGTTTTGAGGATTTCGAGTTTCCCGAGGAGATGTGGCGTCGAGTTGTAAATGAGAATGAGGGATATCTTCCCATTACGATTCGAGCAATGCCAGAAGGTAGTGTTATTTATCCTAATGAGCCTTTCTTGGAGGTCACGGCTCCTCCCGGTTTTGGTCCACTTGTTCCTTGGTTTGAAAGCACCTTACTTCAAGTTTGGGCAACGTCAGAACGACTGACAGCCGCTCGTCACATGCTTAAATGGGGATATAACCTCATTCGCAAATATGAGCGTCCTGAGGTTTCTGATGAGCAATGCATGACCTGGGCTAGATTAATGATTCATGATTTTGGTGATAGGGCTGCTGCTTGTCCTCAGGAAAGTGAACTTGTTGCCAAAATGCATAATCTTGTGTTTTTTGGAACGGATACTTTCCGTGGAGCCTACCAGAACTGGAAAAACGGAGCCCCGGCTGCTTATGGTTCTAGCGTAAAAGCTCTTGCCCATCGAATTGTTCAGGGCTACGAGAACGAATTCGATTGTTACCAGGCAATGTATGACACTGCTAGCAATGGTGAGTTTTTGTCCATGGTTGGTGATTGCTACGATTACTGGAACGCTCTTGAGAATAAGCTTATTCCTCTAGCTTTGCAGTCTAAGGCTGATGGGTCTGGAAAAATCGTGGTAGCTCGTCCCGATTCAGGAAATTCGGTAGATATGGTTCTTGATACTCTCCATAAGGCAAAAGAAGCGGGCTTAATGGAAACGGTTCGAAGCACTCAGGGTGATATGTTTGCGAGTACAACCCTTAGGTTTATTGTTGGCAATGGTGAGGATTTTGCTTCTGTCAAGAGAATCACTGAGACTTGTCTCCGTGAGGGATTCCTTCCTTGGCGTTGTGGAGTTTTTGGAGTGGGTGGACATCTCCGCAATAACATCAATCGTGACCACATGAGCACCAAGTTTGCTCTCTGTGCGGTTGGTGAGGATAACACTGCCCGTGAGGTCATTAAGCTTTCTGAGGAAATCGAAAAGACAACTCTGCCTAAAGCAAGAACTATTCGAGGCGAGGAAGCTCTCAAAACAGGTGTGACCATTCTTGCAGATAATGAGCCTGGACCTGCGAGTGCATTCGTAGATTATTATCGTGGTGTTAGCGACGACTTGTTTGGAACTGGTTTTACGGATGACTTCCTGACTATCGAAAATCGCGTTATCAAGGAATTCGACACGATGCCTAAGACTGGTGGTTTAATTTCCAAGCGTGTTCTTGAGACAAAAAACCGACTGATTAAGCAATATCGCAAAAGTGATCGAGGAAGAGTATGAGGGTTTATATTCAGAAAAAGTCGGATGGAGAGTGGTTAAATCTAAACTGCTTTTCAGCTATGACTTGGTTTACAGAAATGGGATATGAAATTGTCCCATTCGTAGACTCTTCTGAAATTAAAGACCTAACAAGTGAAACCCCTGTGGTTGGTGGAATTGGAATGATTTGTAAGGCTATTGCTGCCTCTGGCAAGCAAATTCCGCCAAACATTGACTTTCCTACATCTCTTAACAAATATCGTTATAGACGAATATGGGAAACCACTTTAGGGGAAATTAGAGTAAATGAAAGCCTATGGCCCGTTTTTATCAAGCCTCTCAAGGAACATAAACGATTTACTGGACTTGTCATCAGGCATTTTGCTGACCTTCTAAAACTTGTATGTCATGAAGATGACCTAGAGGTTATGGCATCTGAGCCTGTGAGATTTTCAGGAGAGTATAGATGTTTTGTGCTCGATAGAGAGTTGTTGGACATGCGGAGATATGCTGGTAGTCTTGATTATTATCCAGATATTTCTGTAGTCAAACAAATGATCCAAGATTTTGGAGATGAGGCACCAAGAGCTTATTCTATTGATGTTGGACGAATCTTAAACGAAGATAACTCAATTAAACATCACACAGCACTTGTGGAAGTTAATGATGGTTATGCTCTTGGAATATATGGACTTCCTGCTTTCAAACAGGTCAAAATGATTATTGCAAGATGGAAAGAAATAATGAAATGACAAACCAAGAAAAAGTAGATTTATTACCACAACAATATGAACCAAAGCGTTTTAATAGATGGATACTTAAGATTCCTGGACTTGATTCCTTCTACTTTAAAAAAATCAAACTTCCAAAATTTGAAGTAATAAAATACAATTTGGAATTGATTAAAACATTTGAAGTAGAAATGTATAGTCCAATTGAACCCTCAAGTGTTCGACATATTTTTAATCTAGCTGTTCAAAACGCAATACCAGAAATAGAGTTTAATGACTTAGATGCAATTGGCAATAAAGTATCTAAATGGCAGTTTTTAAACTGTAAAATATCAAATGTTGATTTTGGATCATATGATTACGATGACAAAGGTCTATCAACAATAAAAATTATTTTTTCTTTTGAAATGATAAATGTTGAGTGACAGCAAGGGAAAACGATGACAAAAGATTTTCAAGATTTTCTTACAAGGTTTGTTAATTCCTATGAAGGAAAGAAGCTTTCTTTTTTGATGGCTGGCGGTGGTGGTTCTGCGGCTCTTTTGTCTGTTGTCCCAGGTTCTTCAAAGGTTCTTCATGATGTTAGAATTCTATATTCCGAGGAATCTACTCTGGAATATTATAATCCAACAAAATGGTCAAAAACAATGCCCAAGTTTGTTTCGGAAACGATGGTGGAGGGTTTATATATCACTCACGGAAATCTTGATCAGGGCAAATCCATTTCTATTGTCACGACTTCTGCTCTTACAACCTCAAGACACAGAAAAGGTGATAATCTAGCATATATTTGTGTTTTTGGTTCTTGCTGGGAGCTTCAGTTTGACAAACTTCCTGAGAGCGTCTATGAGGACACTTGCATTCCCTGGCGAGACCAGAAAATCGCCAATAAACGACAAGCTGAGGATGAGTTGCTGGTGACTGTAGCAATCAAGCTTGCAACTGGCTTTGAACATGATACACTTGAAGACCTCAAACGCTCAAAGACATTAAGGAAACTTTCGTAAATGAAATTCTCCGAGTCATACAAAAAGATTATTTGTGAACCAGGCACTTATTTTATTTGTATGCCAGACGGAGACATTATATCAGATATTTCTAAGTTAGCAAACAACAGAAAAATTTCTATTTATCCTGGCTCTTGGAACCCGCTTCATGAGGGACATAAATGGATTTATTCCAATATTTCATCAGAAGATTTTAAGTTGTTTGAAATTTCTCTTAATCGGTGGGATAAACCTCATCTTGATGAGGAGACTGTTAAAACCCGAGTTGAGCAGTTTTCTGGTTATGCTCCTATTATGGTTTCAAACGTTGCAAGATTTGTTGAAAAAGCAGGGTTGCTTTATCCACATGAGGTAACTTGGCATGTTGGAATTGATACAATTCAAAGAATGAAACTTGATTATGGAGAAATTGGAATTTCTGGTTTGCGTGGAACTTTTCAGGTTTATGATCGTAAACTAAAAGAGAAAGTGGAGAGTTATCCAGACGGTTTTCAATTTAAGCCAAAAAACGTTAATCGTGCAGATAAACAACCTCCAGAAAATCTATTAGACATTTCTTCTACTAAAATTCGAAACGGAACTTACAATGCGACCTGATTTTAAACACCTTCTTACTGAAAGAGAAAGATATCTTTCTCGTTGGGTTAAAGAAAATCAAGGAGAAAAGAAAATTCTCGAAAGGGAAGAAGCTCATTTGGAATATGAAGACTGGGCTCCTGGTAGAAAAATTGGTATGAAGAAAAACCATTTTGGTACTCGTCGTACCACAAAAAGTCTATCCGAAAATCTTTCTCCATTAGCAAATTTTCTTAGAACGTCTGTTGGGCGTAAGTGGGATGAGGTGTTTTCTGAGATAAATGAAGCCTGTCCAAACGATTCTGCTGTTTCTGCTCACATTTATTCACACCTTTGGCATTTTGTTGTTCGTAAACCTTTGATTACGGAAGAAGGGAAGGTTTATGACACCCAAAACCTTGGTGGATATATGGAAGGTTTGGTTGAATCCAAATCAAGTTATCCAAGATTTTATGTTCATCCCGAAACCAATATTCTCTTGGAGGCTCCAAGAACAACAAAAAGGTTACGAAAACTTAAAACAGAAGGCGTTGAGTCTACCTTTGTTCCATTGAAAAACAAAAATTTTGCCGCCAAGATCAAAGGAATATGGTATGAAACTGTTTTGGAAGCTATTCCAAAGCCAGTTTTAAAATCAACAAAAGACCTGGTTCCTCAACCTGGACCCACTAACTCTTTTCCTGCTTCACATACGTGGTACGAATATCCTCAAATTGTAGACAAATACCTTCTTAAGGAAGAAGGATATAGAAGTCTAAACAGCACGGACACGGAGTTCCTTTATAATGGCTTTGTTCGCTGGTGTCAAAGAACATATAAGCGAAAAGTATATTGTAAAGAACTAAAACAAATGAATTCGAAAGAGCTTAAACAAGCAAATCTAGAAAACGATTCCTTGCCAACTAAGAGTTGACAGCTTTCTATCTTTGTGATAAGATTAGGATAGATTGGAAGAATAACCCAGAGGGTCTGGGGACTGTCTCGAAAACAGATCGGGTGCTTAAGTGTGCCAGGGGTTCGAATCCTCATTCTTCCGTTATAATGACACCAAGAAAATCATCAGAAATATCAAGACAAGAATTGATTGCCATGATAGCAAAACTTCGTGGTTTGCTATATTCCATTAAATTTTATGCAGAAGAAGAAGATGACTTTGAAGCAATGAAAAAAGAAATAGAAGCTGCAATAAAAATTTCTACTTTTGATATTGATATCTCTGATGAATTTCTTAATGGCGAGAAAGTAAGATAAAATATGACTCCTGAAAATTTTATATATTGGCTTCAAGGCTATATTGAAATAGCAAACCCAGAAACTATGAGCAAAACTGAAATTCAGATAATTAAAAATCATTTGAATTTAGTTCTTAAAAAAGAAACACCAGAAGTAAATCCAAACCCTAACCAAACAGCTTTAATTCTTTCTGGTTCAAAGATGGAACCAGTACCAAATTTGGGATTTCAAATAGACCCAAGCATTGTCACAAAACTGACCTGTTGAGAAATAAAACATGACTTACATAATTCCAGATAAACTAAAAATTGGTTTTCAAAACCGAAAAGATACTTTTACGGGCAAACTTGGCTTTGTAACCTATTATAAAGCCAATAATGAAATGGCCAAAGAGAAATCTTGGAGCGGTTGGTGTAAGCCAGACATTACTCCTCTTGAAGTTGATAATGAACCTACTCATGGTTTCGTTCTTAATAAAAACGTCAAAAGAAATTGGTCCAGTTACGGAGGTAGTTCTTCTCATATCCGAATTTGGGATCCAAGAGGATTTGAGTTTGAAATTGATCCCGTGAATCTTTTAAAGATTCTTGAGGATTATGATTGCACAAAAAGATTATTAGACGGAACCTTTGTTTATGCTTGGGAAGGAAACTCTCTTGTTTTGCTTCCAGCAAACACACCAGAGTACAATCTAGGTCGTAAAGAATTTGCCTTAAAGCAAGGACTCGGGAAAAATATTTCTCTCAATAAGTTAGAAGTTGGAAAATATTATTTTGGCCCGCGAACAAGAAAATATCTTTATCTCGGAAAATTCTCCAGTGGAGTTGTACAGCAAATGCAACATAAACATTTCTTTGCCTGCAAAGAAATATCGGAGGTTACTTCTAGGTGGGTTATTTTCGCAAATCTCAATAGTAATAAATTTTTTGAATGTGAAGAACAGGCAAGTCCTTCTGATCTTGAAGATGCAATGAGTTTCTTCCGTAGAGATTTGAGACTCTTTGCCGCAACAAAAATAGAACCAAGCGAACTTCCGACTGACCCGGATTTAATGTTTCACGGGCTTGGAGACCATCATTTATCCTTAGGAACATTAAAGTTTAATATTGGGTTTAGCTATTACTATTACAGCAACTTTATTTCTTCTTCTTATTTAGAAACAGAAAATCCTGATGTTATAAAGGCACTAATGAAATTTTCTTATGATGATGAAGACGCTCCGCGTTTTTATCTCTATACCCTTAGAATAAGAACTGCAAATACTCTCAAATTTGAATACACTTCCAATTCATTTCAAGCAAAAAATCTTGACGAACAGTTTTCGCTTGCAAAACCGTGTTTGAAGGTTACATTAACGAGTGGTGAGGAAGTTTACATAACGAACATGACTTGTTATTGAAATTCTTTCTGGAAAGTAAACTTGGGAAATCGGTCTCAAGTCCGACCTGCTAAGTCGTGAGCACCTGTAAAAGGGTGTGGGGTTCGAGTCCTCTGCTTTCCGTTAAATAAAATCTAAAAAGGTAATAATGACATATTTTTTTATGACTTTGGGACTAATAGCTATAGTAACAGGTTGGCTCGATTATGAGCGAATTGTTTTAAGAAAATATGTTAAATGAGGAAATATGAAACGTTTTCGAGTTATTCGTGATGAAGATGTATCAGGTATATCAGGTAAAGGATATGTTGCAGAAGGTTGTAGATTTAGAAACGGAAAATGTACAGTTGTATGGAGGTCTGATCATAGTTCCGTGAATACATATGATTCAATAGATGACGTTGTTTTTGTACATGGGCACGGTGGAAAAACAAAAATAGAATGGATAGACTCAATAGACGATCCTGAGGTAAAAAAAGAAGAATAAAATTTAGCTGGCAGATTTGCCAGCATTTGGTCCCGTGGTGTAACGGATAACATAGGAGCCTCCTAAGCTTTTGATTCAGGTTCGATTCCTGACGGGACTGTTAAATGTCGATAAATAAATCAAACGGAAATATTCCTACTAGAACAACTTTTGCGTGCGCAGAATGTGGAAATCACATTGAAGATGGAAATGAGATTAAGGTTAGAACCTACAATGAAGGATGGCTCCCTTTTCATCCAGCATGTGCGCCAGAACCTGGTTTAAGAGGAGGTCCGTGGATTGGTGTAACAAAAGCTGTTATACAAGCCGTAAATCGAGATAACGAAAGTAAATAATGTTCCTTGTTGACAGGAAGTTTGGAGTTTGCTATAATGATAAGAATGAAACCCAAACAAGCTCCTAGCAAGTTTCAAATTTTAAGACAAGTCTTAATGAGAAGAATGGCTCTAAATCCCAATTTCTCATCTCAAGACAAGGCGGCAATTCATGATTTGATTGACCGTATAGGAAAACACGATATTGATCTTTTTATAAAAATGATGAATATTAGTATTTCCGCTGAGGAATATGAGGACGCCAAACAAGAGTTAAAATCTGATGAACAATAGAATTCAAAAAATATTGCATTGGTATTATATTACATTTGTTAAATGGGGAGATTTTCGTTTAATAAAGTTTCCTATTCTTCATCAAATTTGGTGGATGACAGTTGGTTTACCCATTTACATTTGGATGTTATTTGTGTGGTATGTGTTATGACATGGGTTTGTAACAAATGTCAAAAACAGTTTTCTACCCCCTTAATGTTTGGGGAACACGAGAAAACAAATCCAAGTTGTCTTGATTATAGATTAAAGCTTAAGGCTTTTGGTTGGGTTTCTGTGGAAGAAAGCGGCATTCCTATTATCTTAGATCGACAAACAGGACTACCAAAACCCAAAGACCAGCAAGAAGATTTCTGCAAAAAATGGGAAAACAAATAACATTCTTTTTGCTTCTTTGTTTTTGTCCTGGTTGTTATTTTACAATGGGACCTGCAAATTCTAGTGGATACGTACAGGTTTCTATTGATTCTTCTGGACTTTCTTTTGAGGTTTGTGAAGTAGATCCTTCAGTTGGTATTTTAGATTGTACAAATTTAGACATTCCTTGACATATTTAGGAATATGCGACCAAGGTGTTACGATAGCATTCGACCTTGCCATGGTTGAGGCGCGGGTTTGACTCCCGCTGGTCGCTTTTATAAATCAAAGTTCTTGACATGTTAATGCTGACATAGTATAAAGGTGATTACCCGTCTTTGGTAAGGACGAAATCCGGTTTCAAGATCCGGTGTCAGCTTTTAATTTCTCTACATAGGAGGAAAACATGGATGAGAGATTGCAATTAATTTTAAATGAGGGTGCTGAAGTTACCATCAAATGTACACGTTCTAGCGCCTTTGTTCAGATTCGTAAAGAAAATGAAGTTTTTAAGGGGTCTAGCAACAACATCACAAAAGCTATTGATAAGGCTTTAGAGTCCTTCCACGGGAAGGACAAAAACATCCGTATCGAAAGAAAGAGAAAGGAACGTCAACGCGAAAAGCAGCTTAACAGGGCTTTTGGAGGCGTTTCTTCCATGGGAGAGGTAGAATATCTCTTAGATGCAGAGGATTTTGGAAATGAAGTCTAGCATCTGGGATGTTTTTGTTTACGCAAGAAAGATTGATAGAACTCAAAAATCAGTTTTAGATGAACTACAACCTTCTAAGATGGAATTTGAGCATATTGAGCTTGTTAAAGAAATCGAGAAGGTTCTGTTAGAAAACTCACAGCCTTCTGAAAAAGTGTCAGAAATTTTAAGACTTTCAAAAGTTAAGCCATGAAACAATATCCCAAAATTCCAACAAAGCTGGACGGAGGCAGCAAAGAATCTCTTGCTACCCAGTTTTGGGGGTTTGATAAACTTGATGGCTCTAATATTAGAGTTGAGTGGTCTCTTTCTAGAGGATTTTTCAAGTTTGGAACTCGAAAGAAGATGTTTGATTCTTCTCATCCTACCTTTGGAAAAGTCCTAAAGTTAGCAAAAGACCTGGAACCTCTCTTTTCTTCTCGGTTTAAAGAACTAAAAATTGAAAACGCTGTTTGTTTTTTTGAATTTCATGGACCTAACAGTTTTGCAGGTCTCCATGAGGAAACAGATGAACACAAACTCACTTTAATTGATATTTCTTTGGAAAAGAAGGGTATTCTTGAGCCTGATGAGTTTTTAAACTTTGTAAAAGGAACCAATATTGAAATTCCCAAAGTTTTATTGGTAGGAAAACCAAGTCCTGCATTTTTGGCTCAAATAGAAAATGGCACTCTATCAGGAATGACCTTTGAGGGCGTTGTTTTCAAAGCAAAACGCCCAAGAAAATGGGCTGAGCCCGTTATGTACAAGGTTAAGAATAAAAATTGGATTGCTAAGGTAAAAGAAGTTCATAAAAACGAAAAAGACATAGAAGAGTTTCTTTGAGCTTGACATTCTAAATAAGACGAGATAAGATATGAACATGTTAGATTTTCTTTAGATTCAAATTCGCGGTCCTCCTGTAAATCAGTACAAATAAGCAAGGTATTGATTTTGATAATGATTTACAGGAGAAATAAAATGAATAAAGCGTTAAAAAAGAAAGAATTACTTCCGTTAAGAGCAATGTTGCGTGGATTTATGGAGTCTTCGAGGGATGTCCGTAAGGATATTCACGCAACTAAAGGTTTAGAAAAATATAATAATTGGGATGAAAAGAGACGCTTAGGAAGTCATGCGAGACATGTACTTCTCGCATATGCCTTTTTAAGGGGCATTCCCTTTTCTAAGATAGAAAGTCATAAGAACAAAGAACATCTTACAAGTCCCTCTTGGTATAGATTTTATTCACATGGCCATATAAATCCTGCGGTTATTGTGAATTTGACCAAATATTTTTGTTCTTATGGAAATGCGCCTTCGGAAGAAGATGTTGTAAAATGGATTAAGGATGACACACTCTATTTTAAAAAACCTGAAACAATACGCAAAGTTGAAAGCAAAGAAACAACTCTTGAAGCTGTTCCCGCAGCCGCATAGGTCAAAAAAAATGACTAATCCGTCTTCTCCGGCTATAGAAAAGCTATATGTCGTTGTGAGACAAGATTTGTCCCCTGGCGCTCAAATAGCTCAATCTCTTCATGCTTTTAGGGAATTTGTTCGAGAACATCCCGAAAATGAGAGTAAGTGGTATACGGGTTCGAATACCATTGTCATACTTGGTGTTGATAGTGAGTATGACTTAAGAAAATTGGTTCACGAGGCAAGAAAAGAGAATTTGAAGGTTTCCACTTTTGAAGAACCTGATTTTCAGTTTTCTTTAACGGCTGCAACCTTTGAACCCGGAGCTAAAACCTCACAATTTCTTTCTCATTTAAAAACCGCTGGTAAGCGATAAAACTATTTGGGTTTATTATAACCCAAATTTGTCTCCATAACTCAATTGGTAGAGTAGCGACCTCTAAAATCGTGTGTTAAGGGTTCGAGCCCCTTTGGAGACGTATGAAAAAAACAATAGATTCTTTTAAAGGGGAATATCGATGGCTTTCAAATTTTCATCTTGCAGAAGTTGAATTTGAAGGAATCAAATATCCAAGCACAGAGCACGCCTATCAAGCAGCTAAGAGCGATTCCAAAGAGATTAGAGAAGAAATTTCAAAGTTAGAAAAACCAAATCAAGCAAAGAAAGCTGGGAAGCTTTTTACTGTTTTACCTCCTGATTGGCATACCTCTAGAAAATTTGAGGTAATGGAAGCCGTTTTAAGAGAGAAGTTTTTCAAACATCCAGACTTACGAACTAAACTCTTAGAAACAGGGGCGGTTGAGTTAATTGAGGGAAACACTTGGCATGATAATGAATGGGGAAGTTGTATTTGTGAAAAATGCAACAATACTGGTAAAAATAATCTTGGCAAACTCCTTATGAAGATCCGTGAGGAGTTAAAATGAAAGTTTTAAATACTTTTTTTGATTATTCTGTCGAGGATAACAAAAAAATGGCCAAGATCGTCGAGGAATTTTTTCCTATCTTTGAAGAAGCGGCTACAAAAATTAAAACAGCCAAAGAAGGAAAGCTCAAAACTCTCGAAGATACTTCAAGAGCAAATGACATTTATATTAATCCAAAAATAAAAGCTGATTTCTTGAGATTACAAACAGCCGAATTGCCCATTCACCAAATCATTCCCATTTATGATGAGTGGTTTGACGAGCTTTATAGATTGGTAATAGTAAATGAACCATGGTTAAATCACAAACCAGTTCAAAATCATCTATTAGAAATCCTGCAAATATGTGCTAGTTTTCAAGAGATACTAGAAACAGCAAAGACTCCTCCAAAGAACAAACAATAAAAAAGCCCAGAGAAATCTGGGCTTTTTCGTTTTAAACGGGGATTAATCAACCAAGACCAGTGCCAACACCAGGTGTACCAGGTATTCCATAACCATATTCTGGGGTCATAGAAGAGGTATTTCCGTTATACACGGCAGAAGCAGTAAGAACAGGCATACCCTTCCAAGGAATCCCTGTAAGACCTGCAAAAATCTCATAACTGCCAGTTCCTACAGGGGAAGAACGAATCCATACTTGTTTTACTCTTATATCCATTGTAATGGAGCTACTTGGTGTTAGAGTGAAGAAATTGCTTCCATTTACACCAAGACGAGTAAAACCAAATCTGATAGTCCCACCATTGGCTTTAAAAGTTATTTGGTTAGTAACCATTGGAAAATCGATACGAATTGGAGTATCTGTTACTGTTGAGGATGTAACCCAAGGTAAACCAGAAGCCATATACTCAGCAACGTTATTTAAACCAGAATTTGGATAATTGAAAGCCATATAAACCTTAAATAGAGGTAAGTTTAAAAGTTATTTTATCAAATTTGTTTAATAGCATCACCTGGAAGCCATCCAAGACCTGAATAAGAATCAAATTCAACAGGATAAAGGTCAACCATATCTGCACCTAACGAAGTAGGAATATTTCCATATTCTACCAAGGCTTTTCTTGGAACTTTAATGGAACCTCCCATTATTGTTCCTTTTGTACCAGCTTTTACTCCTCCAACCCTTTGAACAACTGCACCTCCTGAGGAATCGATAATAAAGTTTTGTTTATTATCTAAAACAGGTCGATAAACAATTACCATATCTTCCTCGGTGAAAGTCGTAAACACAGTTCCACTTCCAACGGGTTTCGCCATAAATCTTTGTCCTACTGCCATATTTTACTCCGAATCTATTATTACGCAATTTGTTGTCAACATTAAACCTACAACTGAACACGCATGTTCAATTGCATATCTTGTTACTTTTACAGGGTCAATAATCCCTTTCTCTAACAAATTAACAAACTTATTATTGGCGGCATCAAATCCCTGAACATCTTTAAATATCTTTTTTGGATTAAGAGGATTAATCCATTCGATTGTTTGCCCCTGTTTATCTTTCATGACATTTGGCTTCCAGATTTTAGGGTTTATTCCTTCTAGGAGTTTTAGGACTACAACATCGTCTGAAATACCTGTATTCTTGACAATGGTCCTTAAAGGCATTTCACAAGCATTTGCAACCACATTAACACCAGCCACAACATCCTCTGATAAAGTTTTCCAATCTCCTTCGGTTAATTTCTTCCTAAGAAGAACGGAGGCATAGAATAAAGCAGTACCACCTCCAGGAACAATACCTTCCTGTGCGGCTGCCACTGTTGCATTTAAGGCATCCTCAACTCTATCTCGGCGTTCCAAAATCTCAACTTCCGTAGAGCCACCAACCTTGACGATAGCAACGCCACCAGCTAGTTTTGCAAGGCGTCTACGGAGTTTTTCAGAACTCTGAGCATCAATGGTAGTGTCAGACAAGCTCTGACGTAGACTTTCGATTCTGGAGGTTATTGTGGCTTTTTGCGAGTCAGGTGCTCCGATAATCGTAGTTCCATTTCGTCCTATGATTATTTTTTTACAGCTTCCTAAATGATTTAAAGAAATATTTTTAAGTTGAGTTTCTGAGGAAATATCAAACACCTGGCCGCCAACAACTGAAGAAATATCGTGTAATAAGTCCGAACGAAAATCTCCATATCCTGGGGCTTTTACTGCACAGACCTTAATGACGCCTTTCATTTTGTTCACAATAAGTGTGTGAAGGGCTTCTCCTTCAAACTCATCACCAATAATAACGAGACTTCTATTTGTTTTGTGAACAGCTTCTAAAATATTGACAATATCTCCAAGAGCAGAGATTTTTTTGTTGGTTACTAAAACATAAGGATTTTCAAACTCACAAATGAGTTTTTCGTTATTTGTAATAAAGAAGGGCGAAACATAACCTCCTTCAAACTGCATTCCTTCCGCAATATCCAAAACTGTATTTAAGTTTTTAGAAGGCTCGCAGGTTATAATGCCATCTGATCCTACTTTTGCAATAGCTTTGGCCAATAAAAGACCTATTTTTTCATCACCATTTGCAGAGATTGTTCCTACAGAGACGATTTCTTTTTCAGAGGTAACAGAAATAGATTCCTTTTTTAGAAAAGAAATGACTTCTGCGGTTGCTAGGTCCATTCCTTTTTTGAGTTCTACAGGAGACCGACCCGTTGCTATCATCTTAATGCCTTGAGATAATAATCCATGACCAAGAACGGTTGCAGTTGTTGTACCGTCTCCACCTAAATCATTGGTCTTTTGAGCCACTTCATAAATCAACTCAGCTCCAATTCTTTGAAGCTTGTCTTTTAGTTGAATAGACCTTGCAACAGTTACTCCGTCTTTTGTAATTAGCGGTGCACGATTTGGAGAATCGATAATTACATTTTGTCCTCCTGGTCCCATAGTTGAACCAACTGCATTTGCTAAAATTGTAGCTCCCTGAAGAAGTTTGTCATGCGCTTGTTTAGCGAATACAACTTCTTGAAATTTTGGCTTTTCTGAAACTGGTGTTGTCATGTTTATTATTTCTCTTGGTCAGGTTTTAATCGGAATTCTTTGTCCATTAGCATCAATCAAAAAAGTTAGGCCATTTGGATTTTCAGAAACGGCAGACGAAATGGGTTCGTTTTCTGGAATGGCCATTTTTCTCAAACGTTCTTTTCTTTCCTCGGCACTAAGATTTTGTGGAAGAGTTGGTTTTTCGACTTGAGGTGTAAATTTAGAAGATTGAAGAGGTGTTTTTTCAAGAGTGCTTAAAAGTACCTCCGGGTCAATCTTATCTTCCCCGGTGGATTTAAAACCCAAGTCTTCCATTTTGTTTTTTTGAGCCTCAGCAATTTCTTTACCGTACCAGTTTTCAACTCGGGTTTCTGCTTCTTTAATAAGAGACAGAACATAGGCACTTAAACGCTGTTCCATTACAGTTCTTATTTCAGCGAGATTTCCATAAACCTCACCTCTTATTTTTGCCGTATCATACAGCTTAGCCTTTTCCCCTTCTCCTACTTTTACTTTCCACGAAATAGAATTTCCAGAAAGCTTTTTAACCACACACTCTTCCACAACCATTCCTGGTAAAATAGTTTCTGCCTGTTCGGCCAAGATATAAACTACTTGGCCGATTTCAAAATTCTTTTCTGTGGTCATTTAAATTACCTCATCTTTGTTTTGGCTGAAGCTGGCGAAGATAATCTTCAGTTAAAACTAAGATTGTTTCTCCAGAGTTTTTTTCTTTTCTCTCGTAAGGAGTTAAATCAAGCTCGTTTATCTTGGCTCTTAGTTTGGTTTCATTTTCATATCCGCCAAAAGTTTGGCAAAGATAAAGAATTTTATCAACAACACTTCTATGAATTTTCATTATTTCCTCAATTTTCTTTCTTAGCTTTTGCTTCCTTAAGCTTTTCTACATTATTATTTACTTTATCAAGAATGGCTTGTCCTTCTTTCTGAGCTTCTTTTAGAGGCTTCATTCCCAACAAAGTTCTAATTGTATCATTAAGCTGCGGAGGAAGTCTTTCTTTCAAAAATTCTAAATCAACATATTTGTGAGGGATTTGGTCGATGATAGCAGCAGGCTCTCCATTATGGTCAGGTTCAGTTTCCCCAGTGTGTTTATATTCAAAAATAAATAAAACTGGGGGCATAGTCTTATTTTCAAGAACCTCAATATATGGAATTGGATTGGGTTTTGCTCCCGGTTGTGGTTCCTCGTATAGAATGGTTGGAATTTCGTACTTCTCGTTTATAGACATCTAACATTTCCTTTGCTTTTCTTAAACTGCCTTAAACAGTTAAATTGATTATGGACCAATCTTTTGAAAATGTTATGTCAATTAGGGATTTGGATCATTGAGACACTCTAAAATAGATTCAAATGCATGTCTGTGGCTTACTTTTTGTTCAATCTTATGAACTCTTATAGCCGCCTTTAACTCTTTAACATCTACTTTTTCTCCAAACTCCTCAAACAAAGCCTTTTTATCTTCATTTAAAGTTTCAAGTTCTCTCTCGATTGTGTTAAGTCTAGAAAGAAATTCCTTGATTATTGGCTTTAGGTCTGTTAATGAATCTGGTTGTAAATCTGCGCCATCCATAAAAATACTCCTTTGAAGTTGGTTCAAAGGAGCATAGTTGGACGAATTAATAAAGTATATTTTCTTTGAAATATTTTATTTTATTGATTTTATTTTTGCAATAGCAGCCTGAACAACTGGACCTGAGTTTGGTTGCTTGGAAATTTGGTTTGTTAAAAACTTTACAGTTTCATCTCTATAAATGTTCTTTATTTGTTGAAGCAATTGAGCTTCCGCCTTCTTTTTGTCTTCTGGAGACAACTGTTTAAATTCTGGATTGGTTAAAACAGCCTGTTTAGCTTTTTCAATCGCTTCTGGTTTAATTACAGACTTCATTTGGTCTAAAGTTTTGATTTGAAAAACTCTGACCACGGGAGCAACCATAATATCCAAAGCTGCTCTTTTCATATCAGCAACCATAGGAGAATTTTGTAAGGCTTGTTGAACATCTGGTTGTTTCATCAAAGCCATGATTTGATTTATAATAGTGGATTGATTAGAATTATTTGCCGTTGTTTGATTTTGAGCTTGTGGTTGAGCCTCTCTTAGGACTGATTCAAAAGCAGCGCCAGCATTTCCATAATCTCCTCCCCAAGAACCTCCATAATCGCCATATGCACCTCCTGCGGCACCCCAAGAACCTCCCGCAGGGTCAAAATTCTGCCTTTGTCTAGGAGAGTAGGCAGAAGTCTGTTCTAAGGATTGCCGAAGAGAAGAAACTGAGTGCATGCCTCCTGTCATTACTTCTAATAACCTTAAAAAGGCAATGGGAGATTTCTTGAGAAGAGCATAGCCGAGCATACTTTGAGGATAGGCCAAAAAAAGAAAACCAAAAACATCTGGGTCTTTAATAGCTTCCCAGTTTCTTGCTAACACATCCCCATATTTCTTTTTTATTTGGTCCAGTTTTTGTTGTTCATCATGAGCAAAGGATTCGTAGTCGAATTCAAGACCCGGTATAATCAAAGTTGGAAGTAAAATAGAAATACCTTTTAGTGTACTTTGTGCAGCGGCAGAGATTCGTTCAGCCCCATAGCTAAAAGTTTGAGCAACGTCTTTTGCAGGATTTAAAAAAATGTCTCTAAGTCTCATAGGATTTTCCTGGAGAACTTCCTCGACCACAACATTCACAAATTCCTTAATCAGGTCTTTTTTCATTTTATTTCCTTGCTAGCTAATGCTGCTTTTTCAGAACGGATTTTATTATATTTCATTAATCCCCAATATCTAGGTGGTCTTTCGTCTTCTGAAGTATGGAGTTTGGAATCATCTATCTGAAGATTTACTTTTGTTAAAGAAAACCAAAATTCAATAACTTTTTTTTCAAAGTCATTTATGAAGTGTTTTTTTGAAGTTTTATGCCTTCGAGAGAACAAGCTTCTTTCTTTTGGAGACATTATCGATAAAAGTTCCTTTTTTACCTGAAACCAATCATTTGTTTGATTTTCGATATATTTGCTGGCGTATTCGATTTTGTCGAATATTCTTTTTTGTTCAACGACTTCCATAGTAAAAGGTAATTATAAACGTTAGTGGAACATCACCAATTAGAAGAGAAGATTAAACAAATCCTTTGAAGACACCCACTATATTTAAGCATATATGGCAAATTCTGACAGTTTTTATCAAAGGTTAACGAAACTTTTTCGGTCTGGTCCTAGTATCCGCCGCCAAGTAAAAGGGTTAAAATATACAAACAATTCAATTAATCACAGTTTAACCCCACCAAATTTTGGCAATTATGCGGGTGGTGTTCCTCTTGGCAAAAGTTCTTCTCCCTTTTCAGTTCTAGGTGGATATGGTATTCTTGACAGAATTTCCAGATATGCAGAATTTTCCTCAATGGAATATACTCCAGAGATTGGAACCGCGTTAAATATCTACGCAGATGAAACTTGTTCGAGCGACGAAAAAGGAAGCAGTTTTCATGTTTATAGTGAAAACCCAGAAATTAAAAAGCAACTAGAAGAGTTGTTTTATGATACAATCAATATCGAGTTTAATCTTCGTCCGTGGATTAGAAACTTGGTAAAATATGGGGATTTTTTTCTTTTTAATGAGGTTTTGCCAGAAGTAGGAGTTATTAACGTTTCTCCAATTCCAGTTAATGAACTTTCTAGAGAAGAAGGTTTTGATCAAAACGATCCAAGTGCCATTAGATTCAGAATGCTCAATCGAGGAAATAAAATTCTGGAAGCTTGGCAGGTAACTCATTTTAGAATTCAGGGTAATGATTTATTTTTACCTTATGGAACTTCAATCCTAGAGAATGCCAGAAGAACCTGGCGACAATTGGTTATGATTGAAGATGCAATGTTGGTTTATAGAGTTGTTCGTTCCCCTGAAAGACGTGTTTTTTATATTGACGTTGGAAATACAGCGCCAAATGACATTCCAGCCTTCATGGAACAAGCAAAAGCCACTCTTAAGTCAAATCTGTTAACAGAAAAAGAGGGTGGCAGACAAGATGAGAGATATCAACCGATTGACGTAACGGAAGATTATCTCATTCCTGTCAGAGGCACAGAATCTGGAACCAGAATTGAAACTTTGGCTGGTGGTCAACACGTTTCTGCCACAGAAGATGTAGAATATATACAGAAAAAGCTTTTTTCGGCTTTGAATATTCCTAGAGCTTATTTGGGTTTTGATGAATCTTTATCTTCAAAAGCGACCCTTGCGCAGGAGGACATAAGATTTTCTAGAACCATTACAATCATTCAAAAAATTATTATTGCAGAATTGAACAAACTAGCAATGTTGCATTTATATGCAAAAGGTTTTGATGGAGAAGATTTAATAGATTTTGAACTATTTTTGTCAAACCCATCTTCAGTAGCACTTCAACAGAAACTTGCTTTATGGAATGACAGAATTGATATTGCTGCTAAATTCAAGGAATCCATGCTGGTTGACCAGGATTGGATAAGAGAAGAAATTCTTGGTTTCACGCCAGAAGAAAGAAACCGACAAAAAGTCAAGATTAAAGAAGACGTTCTTTTCCAGAAAGAAATAGAAGCCATAGCTGTCTCAACCGAAAATCAAGAAAGACAAGCTATTATGGATCCTTTTGATCAAAGCAATTATCAGGTTCCTGGAGCAGATGTGCCAAAAGCAGGTCCACCAAAAACACAAATTTCAGACAAAGAATTGCTTACTAATATCTCTCAGTTTGATACAGAAGGTCAAGTTTTGAGAAACGAAACTCCTCCTGGGGCTAGTCCAATTGTACCTTCTCCTTTGGCTACTCAACGTAGAAGAAATGATAAAAGAAGAGTGGGTATGGGAGGAGATTTCAACCTCCAAACTCCAAATTTTAAGCGAATGTTGGATATGGGCGGAGAAAATAATTATAATACAGATATAACTGATAACGAGTTTTTGTCTCGTCGTCATAGAAATGAATCTGTTGATATTGCCAAAGACTTGAGAAGAAGACCTGGCTTACCTTCTTATTTCAAAAAAACTCTTAAAGAATTTGATCAACACTTTAATATAAACAAAAATAAAATATTGATGGAAAACCTTGAAGAAAAATTGGATGAGGTAATGAACCCTCCTTCAGAAGATGATCTTTCTTTGTTGTTAGAGGATAAATCATTAAAATCGGAAAAAGAGATAGATTTAGAAATAATTGATGAGGAAAAGGAAGAAGAGGAAAAAATTGTTTTATAGTTTTTCAAAATAATGTCAATTGTTTTTGATGAGAATCCTGGATTTAAAATCTAATTAGTGGAAACAGCACAAGGCAAATCTTTGGAGCATGAGGTATTTTGAATGTTAAATCACAATAAAAAGCGCAATGTTGGTTTGCTAAATGAGTTTTTTGCTCGTCACATTGCCAATTTATTGGTTTGTAAGCAACATGACGCAATTGACAAGGCGACAAAGCTTTATTCAAAACATTTCCTTGGAGAGTCTCAAATTGCTCAAGAATGGAAATTATTTCAAAATCTTTATATGACAAACGTAGGTTCTTCTGAGGTCGCCCATTCGTTTTTGTCAAAAGTAAGAGACCTTTCTTTTTCTTCTCTTAATGAAAAAGCCTTGGAAGCTGAAAAAACTCAATTGATTCATGAGATTAATAATTCATTAAATGACAAAGAGTTTTTTGCCAGAGCAGTCCCGGATTATAAAATTCAAGCAACCATTCAGGTTTTATTAAATTCCTGGAAGAAAAAAACAACTCTTACCGAAAGCTTAGATTTATCTTCTATGGCACGATTAGAAGATACGCTTTTGGAACATCTTACCAAGAAAAAAGATTCTGATGTTTCTAACATGCCATTTTTAGAAATGAACAATGAGGAAATTGATGGTCTTGTGGTTAAACTTATGACTGAAAAGTTCAATCAAAAGTTTGCAGAACAACTTACAGAAGACCAAAGAGAAATAATTTCAAAATATGTCTTTTTAGAAAATCCCGAAATAAAAGCGGAATTGGCTTCTAAATTAGAAAATATTCGTATTCGAACCTTAAAACTTGTAGAAAATGCTCTTACAAAACAGGACGAAAAACTTGGAGAACGTGTAACTAAAAAACTACACGGGTTCAAAAATATGCTTTTAAACGAATATAAAGACAGCACAAAGAATATCTCAGATGAAACTGTAACTTTTTATATGGCTGTAACGAATCTAGAAAAGGAACTCTCGTCCCAATGACAGAACCAAAGAAAATATATTTAATTAGAGAATTTTCTGAGTTTGAATACACTACAGAGAAAGATGAAGCTGGTAAACCTAAAGTTTCACCTTATGGAAATATGTATGTAAAGGGTATTCTTCAAAGAGCAAATACTCTTAATCAAAATGGTAGAATTTATCCAAGAGACATCTTGGAAAGAGAGATAGAAAACTATAAAAAACTGGTAAATGAACGTAGGTCAACAGGCGAGCTTGACCATGCAGATGAACCAGTTGTTAATCTAAAACACGTTTCTCACGTTATTACAGATGTTTGGTGGGAAGGTGATGTGGTTTGGGGTCGTGTTGAAATCTTAGAAGATATGGACCAGGGTCGCCAATTAAAAGTTTTATTTAATAACGGAATTAAAGTTGGTATTTCCTCAAGAGCCGTAGGGTCAGTTCAACAAAGAAACGGAAGTTCTGTTGTACAAGATGATTTACAGTTAATATGTTGGGATTTCGTTTCTGAACCCTCAACTCCAGGTGCTTTTATGATGAGAGAAGCAAAAGAACTCACAAAAGGCGATAAGGCAAAAGTTAATGATTTTCTTAATAAATCAGACAGAATTGATAGAATTTTAAATGATTTGATGGGTATTAAAAAATTATGAAAATGACAAAATCTCAATTAAAAGTTTTAATGAAGGAGTGTTTGTCTGAGTTAATAGAAGAAGGAGCTTTTGACAAAAGGCTTTCTCAATTAACAGAATCTAAGTTTTCTTCCATGGGTTCTTCGACAACCGGCACTTCTGCAACAAATTCTGGTGGAGTTAATCCAAAAATCATTGAAGCGGTTAATACCTTAACCATGGGAAGAAAAAACCAAAAAGGTTTATTTCAAGAGCTTTTGATGGAAACGGCTCTTACTTCTCTCCAAACCCAACTTGAGACCGCTTCTGGTCTTTTAGAAAATAGCGTTCAGGTGGATTCTCCTAATTCTATCAAGGAACAACAACTTGTAAATCTTGCAGGTGGAAATCCTATGAGATGGGCAAAAGCTGCTTTTGGTGGAAAACAAAAGGTTTAATTTTTTTTCGATTAACCTAGTATTTACATATTAGAGGATTTATGCCCACACACAAACAGATAAAAGTAGAACCGCCAGTTAGAACATTTGGACTTGGGTCAAGTTCCACCGCAGATTTAGCAATTGTTTATTCTGGTTCACCAGTAAATGACGGTTCTTTATCTGATGCCATTGTAGAAAATATGTTTCAAGATTTAAATCAGGCACCTGTTATCTCTGACGGGGGTCATACTTTTGGAACGGTTAATAGAGATTATCAGGATGCTCCCAATTTAGAGGAAGTAGCTGTTGGTGGTGGTGGTCTTCCAGGCACTCCATATGCTCCAAATATTGCTGTAAATCCTACAGAACCTCACAATCCAGCAGGTATTCCGGCTGCGGGTGCGGAAGCAACTGCAAATCAAAAAGGAGGCGGTGGTGCCTTCGTTGGAAATGGTCTTGAGAGTCCTCATCGTACTTCTGCCAAAATCGGCGCAAGAAGAATTGGTGATCTTATTTTAGGTAAGTCAACTAGAGACTCGTAATTAAACAAACAAAAGGATATCTCATGACAACTGAGCTTTTTAAAGAAGCCATTATCGAGGCTAAAAAACTTAAGGAAGTAGCTGAAATTGATGCTCGAAATCGAGTAATTGAAGCTGTTACGCCTATTATTAAAAAAATGATTGCAAAAGAATCTGCCAACACACAACAGTTTCTTTTTGGCGAAGATGAAGTTCCTCCCGAATTAAGTGGCAATCCAATGATGGGCAGTGCTTCTATGCCCCCAGCAGAAATGCCAGTTGATTCTGCTGCATCTTCAGGTATGCCACCTATTGGAGGAGATGTCCCAAATGTGGCACCAATTTCCCCAAGTGGAGATTTGGTTGGAATGCCAATGCCTGATGAAGAAGGCAAAATTACTGTTGATTTTGGTCAATTGTTTTCTATGGGCGCAGGTTCTGCCCCTGGAGCCGGTTCTACTGGAATAATGGGAGGAATGGGAAATGATAAAGAAAATTTGGCAACGAACGATTCTGGTCTTGGTGGTCTTCCTGTTGGAAGTGGTTCACCTAATGCTCCGTCCCTTGACGCAGTTGGCGGCCAAATTGATCAAGGTGCAAATCTCAATGCAGAAATCCCTGGGACTGCGCCCGGCGTTGCCGGTGTTGGCCCAGAAGCCACCCCAAATCAAACCGCGCTCTCTCCCCAAGTCCCAATTAATCCAGAAGAAATCGAAGAACCAACGCCAGTAATTGCTGGTGAATCAAAAATCATTGCATTTCAAAATGAAGTAAAAACTCTCGCTGAGAGAATTGATATTCTTTATTTTAGAGGCAATGTATCAAATCTTGTTAAAGAATCAGTTAAATCTAAACTATTTACACTTTGTGAACAGCTTGATCAATTTGTCAATGAAGGTGCTCTTTCAAACAAAAAAGCACGAATTGCAGAAAACAAGCTCGAATTTTTGTTTATGAAACTGAATGAAGCTGAAGTAGCACATAGTTACAAAATGGATAAAGGAGTCCACATGACGAGTTTAAAAGAATTTGCAGCAAAACTTTTTGAAGAGGACGCACTTGGTCCCGCAACTGCCGACAAGGCAACTGCTCATGCAGAAAAAGTATCCGGTGTAGCACCTGGCGTTGATCTCTTCAAAGAAGGTGAAAACAAAGAGGATGAAGCTGCAATGAAAGAAGCCCTTCTTGACGAATCGGCTCCTGCATCTACCGCATTTGGTGATGGCAAAAAAGAAGGAACACCAGAAACGAAATCTGATAAAGTTGATGATTCCGCTGCTCTTGCCAAAAAGCCAGGTGCAGGTATTGTAGAGTCTGCTCCTGCTTCCACTGCCTTTGGTGATGGTCAAAAAGCAACAGGCGCAGAGAATACATCCAAAGATGTTCATGATCCAAAAGCTCTTGCTGATAAGCCAGGTGCAAACTCTATCCTTGAGTTTGATGAAAAAGAACTCCGCGAGGCAGCAACCAAGCTTCGTAAAGAAAATCTTGCACGTAGAATTAAGGCAATTAAGGAAGCTGCTGCGGCAGGACTTAAAGGAACTGTTTCCAAAGAAGAAGGTCTCACTGTTCCAAAACCAAAAGAAGGTGACCAGGGTTCCGCAAAGCCTGTTGGTGGAAAAGATCCAGCACAAGAGAATTTGAAAGAATGTGGAATGGTCGAGGCTCCTGCTGCTGATGCAATGGATATGTCACCAGAAGGTGGTGCTGGCGCATCAGACGAAGTTGAGCTTACTTTGTCAATTGACGTAGACGATCTTCAAGCATTGTTAAATGGTGCAACTGATGCATTTGTGGCAGAACCTGCTGGCGAAGTTCCAGGACTTCAAGCTGGTGAGGAAATTGAAGTAGTTGATGACCACGAGGCTGCTGGTGGTTCTGATGGTGAAGGTCTTCTCCTTGATACTGAGGAAGAGGAAGAGGAGCCAAAAGTGGAAACAAAGGCACCTCCTGTTGCTGCACCTGTAGCAGAATCTAAAAAGCCTGTAACCAAAAATGCATTGGTTGAAAACTTGAAGGCTCAGCTCAATGAGCAAAAATTGCTTACAGCAAAATCACTTTATGTCTCTAAGTTCTTAGTTCGTGAGGATTTGACAAAGAAACAAAAACAGAAAATTGTTGGATACTTTGACAAAGCCAAGTCACTTGCTGAGGCAAAAGAGACTTATGCTAAAATTAAGAAAATCCTTGAAAGCGCATCGGATTCTACCAAAATGCCAGGATCGGCTGCAAAGCCAACCACAGCAGGTAGTGCAATGATGAATGAATCAGCGGGTCAGACAAATTCTGACACAATTGAACGTTCACGTTGGATGCAATTGGCAGGAATTCGGTCTAAGAAATAATACTTAAAAGTTATCTCTCTAAAAAGGAATAAAATATGTCTACATTTTCGTTACAACAGTTAGCTGAGGGCGTACAGAGAAAGACCCTTGGCGCTGATATGCCAAGAATCGCTGAGAAATGGGGTAAGACAGGTCTTCTTGAAGGTCTTCGTGGCAACAAGAAAGAAACAATGTCTCGTCTTTTGGAAAACCAAGCAGTAGAGTTGCTTAAAGAAGCAAATGCTCTCTCTACCGGTGGAGCAAATCTTGTGTCCTCGGGACAGGTTGCTGGTTTTACAAACGTTGCATTCCCAATCGTTCGTAGAGTATTTGCTGGATTAATTTCCAGTGACCTTGTGTCGGTTCAGCCAATGAGCCTTCCTTCTGGTCTTTTGTTCTACTTAGATTACACCTATGGTTCAAACGTTGGTGGTGATGCAGGTGTAAACTTGTCATCTTCCTCAGCAAATGAAACCTACACAAGAGGTGATTCTCTTTATAACAACCCAGTCGGTGCACGCATTCGTTCTGGTTCTCTTGCAACTGGTGGTCAAATGGACCTCGTTGGTACAGGTTTCAGCAAAGTCCACAAACAGACAACTGCAATTAACGTTGTAGCTGCTGATGACGTGGGTATGTGGGTTTCTGGTTCTGTATGGACCACAGGTACCACCGCAGTTGTAGCAAATACAACTGATTGGGTTGGTTACAACGCACGTTTTGCTCGCTATGACAGCAAAATCGAGACAGACCTTGCGGATAACATCCTTGATTTCTGTTTCTTGCACATGTCAGCATCTGAAGTTACCGCTAATATCGGTGGCGCAGACCTTACCTCTCTTGAGCAAATTGCTATTACCGGTTTCGGTTCAGCAGGAAACTCTGCAACTTCTTGGGGTGCAAACTACCAAGGTGGAACTGGAGTTCTCAATCTCCGTAAGTTGAATAAGCGCGGTAACTGGAATCCAACCACAGGTTTGTTCGTTCCAGATCCAATCGGCGGAACACACGTTCAGTTCGTTATTGCAGTTTCTAACGCAGGTACTGCACCACAACCAAACAGCGCAGCAACAAGCAAAGTAACAGCTTCCGCAGCTATTTCTGATGCACTTTCAGTTAACTCTGACGGTTCAACTCTTACAATCCCAAGCTTCGAAACTGATTTCGCAATCAATCCTCCTTCTCCAGTTATCCCAGAAATCGACATCAAGATTGAGTCCGTTTCTGTAACTGCAACAACCCGTAAGTTGCGTGCACGTTGGTCTCCAGAAATGGCACAAGACCTCACTGCATTCTACAACTTGGATGTTGAGGTTGAGTTGACCAATATCCTCTCTGAGGCTATTACTCTCGATATCGACCGCGAGATTTTGAATGACTTGCTCTCACAAGCAAGCGCAGCAAATCTTTTCTGGTCTCGTGCACCTGGTAAGATTGTTAATAAGTTCACTGGTCAAGAGGCATTGCACTCTTCTGCTCTTGCAGCAGGACCACAAATGTACGGAAGCGTACAAGACTGGTACCAGACCTTGCTTGAAACCATCTCTGATGCTGCAAACACAATCTACAAGAAGACACTTCGTGGTTCTGGTAACTTCATTGTGACAAGCCCAGACGTTTGCACAATGTTTGAGCACTTGAGCGCATACAAATCTTCTTACAAGATTGACTCTGACGGTCAGGTTTCTGATTCAATGACAATCGGCGCAGAGTCGGTTGGTACCTTGAATAACCGTTACACCGTTTACAAGGATCCATACTTCCCAAGCAACAGAATCCTTATTGGTCTTAAAGGTAACACCTTCCTTGAGTCGGGTTACATCTATGCACCATATGTGCCACTCATCCTTACACCAGTTATCTACGCTCAGGAAGATTTCTCCCCACGTAAGGGTATCATGACTCGCTACGGCAAGAAAATGGTACGTGCGGACTTCTACGCAACAATCACCGTATTGGATATGTCCTTGATCTGATAAAAAGCTTGTAAAATAGCACATTCTTGAAAAAGCGGTTCTTCGGAGCCGCTTTTTCATTTAAAGCTTTTAGTCTCAATATTTATTCTTAGGTTTAAATGGCAACTATTAAAACTTTAAAAGAAACGATTGAAAAAATCGTTGTTGAAGAACTTTCAATTCAAGAAGATTTTAGTGATTTTGGAGAACCAGAATCGCATTCTTTATCAAATTTGATGAAGAAGGATAAACGTCACGTTGGTGATATGACACCTGAGGACTTCGAAAAACTTTTAAGAAGTCTTGTTAAAAGAAAATATGGAAAAGCAACACTTCAACGTGGCGATATGGAAAAGCTTGATCTTTTAACAAGATGGATGCAATATATTCCTGGTGGACATCAATATCGTAGAGGGTTGGCAAAATATCTTAGATCCAAAAAAGATAGAGTTAGAACAGACCCATTTAGAGATTTTCGTCAATACAGATACAATACTTTTGAAGAGAACAAAGAACAAATTGTTGAATCTGGTGACGATGATGATTTTCTTGCTGAAATGAACTTGCCAGAAGAAATGTTTTTTCATGGAAGTACAGCCGATTTAAATCCTGGTGATATAATATTGCCGCCATCAAAAACAGGCAAAATATCCGAAAAGGGAAGAAAAAAGAACCTAGACAAAGTTTTTTTCACAAAGGATTTTGGAAGTGCAAAAATTTATGCGGGTCGTGCATTTCATTCTTTGGGAGGAACACCAATAGTTTATCAAGTAGAACCTATTGGTGAGGTTCAGGTTTTAAACGATATGCCTGGAACTACGGTATTTACCGCTGAGGGCGCAAGAGTTGTTAAAAAAATGCCTATCGTTTGACATTCTAAATGTTTCCTGCTAACCTTCGTTTACGAAAGGTAAGTGTTAAACATGGGAACGTCAGACAAAACAACTCTTGGGGATAGAATGAAAGCTTATGAGGAAGCGAGCAGAAATATTTTTTCGAATCGTATTCCTGTCATTATTAGAGTAGATGGAAAAGGATTTCATAACTACACTCGTGGTTTAGCTCCGTTTGATCCAAACTTAATTAACGCTATGAACAAAACAGCAATTGCTCTTTGTGAGCATATTCAGGGAGCACAGATTGCTTACGTCCAAAGTGACGAGATTTCTATCTTGGTTCATGGATATAAGACTTTAGAGTCTCAGCCTTGGTTTGGAAATCAGCAACAGAAAATGGTTTCTATTTCCGCTTCTCTTGCGGCAGTTACGATGACTGTAGAATCTCCTAATGTATTTGGCGGCAAAATCAAATCTGCTCTTTTTGACTCAAGAGCTTTTTTGGTGCCAGAAAATGATGTTGTAAATTACTTTCTTTGGAGGCAGCAAGATTGGTTGAGAAATTCTAAGCAAATGCTTGCAAGAAGCCTCTTTTCTCATAAAGAGCTTCATAAGAAAAACTCAAAAGAACTTGTGGAAATGTGTGAGAAAAAGGGTGTTAAGTGGGATGGGTTACCTATTTCTCATCAAAGAGGTCGATGTATTATGAAGGGAGAAAAGGGTTGGAGTGTTGATAATGACATCCCAGTTTTTTCAACCGATAGAAATTATATTGAGTCTCATTTAAAGACTGTTTAGTCTTTTAGATACTGAATCTTTGGTCCTTTAACTTTCCCTACGGTAAATTTTACTGTGGGGAAAGTTTTTTTTAGCTCAAAGACTTCCTCAACACAATCAGTTCGATCATCAAAAAAATAAACTTCCTCATAAGGAATTTTATGCAAAATTCCCTTTATAAATGCCGATTTATAAAGGCCGTTGTTTTGTCCTGGCGGTATAGCCATACAGGCTATTTGAGGGTTTTTTATATGATTTTCTGTTAACCAAACAACTAAAGGATCTGGAAGTTTTCGTGCAGTACAGATCCAAGTGTTTTCGTTTCCATTTTCTTTTATTGACTTCTCGTAAATCTTCCAAACTTGAGTTATTTTGCGAGGATTTTTTAATGTTGCAAAATCTGAGAAGTCAAAAATGTCTCCTTCTTGAGGCTGATACAAACTCCATTTATGACCTTCGATTGTTGTTTTTTGACCATTTTCATGTAAAATGCGAACATTATGAGCTTCTGAGTCGCAAAGAGTATCGTCAAAATCAAAAACGTATAATATTTTATTGGTGAGACTCATTTATAGCAACTTTGTAATAAAACCTCTAATTAAAGAAGTCTTCTTTGGAGTATAGCACATGGCAACTTTCATGACAACTTTGAATCCAACTCCATTTGGATATTATAACTCAGATCCAGCTTTTCAAGCCGATGCTGACAAAATGGTTGTCTTTGTTTTAAGAAAACTTGGAGAAACCCTTCTTTCGGTGGAATTAACAAAAAAAGAAATTTGGACATGTTTTGAAGAAGCCACACTAGCATTTAATGCTATGATAATAGAATATCAGGCAAAATCTAATCTTAGTTCCCTTTTAGGTACTCCAACAGGGTCTTTAAATTCTCAAACAGGATTTTCTTCTATAAATCTTACAAACACTTATGTAAGACCAAATTTAGAATTTCTAGTGAGACAAGCAGAACCATACGCAGCCGAGGTAGGCTATGGAGGCTCAGTAGACACTTATTCTGGGTCTATTCAACTTCAAGATGGCAGACAAGATTACGATCTCTATACAGAATTAAAGGATTATACAGGCGCAACCTTGGCTTCTTTTATGCCAAGTGGTTCATCTGGCAGAATGAAAATTCACGAGGTTTATCACGCAAATCCTCATCAATATGTTTTTAATTCAAACGCAGGAATAAACTTTGCTGGGTTTACTCAGCCACAAGGTGAAGGTTATGCTGGCGTTTCTAATGCGACCTTTTACGTTTTGCCATTATTTGAAGATGTTTTACGAGCAGGTATGTTACAAGCCGCTGGTAAAGTTCGTCGTTCACATTACTCTTATAGGCTTGCAGGTCGTAATATTAGAATCTTTCCAATGCCACAAAACTTAGTTGCTGGCGTAAATGATAAATTGTGGATTCGTATTTCATATCCACAATCTGGTGTTGGAGCGATTCAATATACAGATCCTCTTTCTTCTTCGTTAACAGTTTCTGGAACAAATATTTACAACGCCTTCCCAGATGGAACTCTTTTTGGAGCAAGCAATCCTGCGAACGTTCCATTTGGGTTGATTTCATATCAATCAATTAATCCGTGGGCAAGATATTGGATATTTCAGTTTACTCTTGCTCTCGCGAAAGAACTTCTAGGATTAAACAGAAGTAAAATAAAATCAATTCCTTTACCTTCAGGTGATCTTACTTTGAACGGAGAAGATTTAATTACTCAAGCAAGAGAAGACAAAGAAAAACTTTTAGAAGGAGAAACAGGTCTTCGTGCAACGCTTGAAGGTCTTACATATAGTAAACTTGCAGAAACAAATGCAGAAAGAGCCGAAAATGAGTTTAAACAACTAAAACTGCTTCCAATTCCTCCAAGTTGGATTATCAAAATGGCTTAAAGGATTTATATGATTAATCGAATTCCAAGCAAATATGCTTCTAATAAAAACAACAAAAAACCAAAACAAAAAAATTTTCAAACAGAAGATCATATTAAGAAAATCGAGGGAATGGAAAAAGAAATTACCAAAATTGTTGTTTCTATAATCAATGATGGTTTGCGTTCTCAAACTGTTGATCAGAATTTAGAAGCAGCCTCTTTTGCCTTAAGAGATTCTATTAGAAAACTTAAAAATGCCAAGAAGTTTTTAGAGATGAGTAATATCGAGTAACCCAGAGTAAATTATGTCAAGACTGTATATAACGGCAAAAGAAGTTCAATTCATAAACGATTTAACAAAAGAATTGTTAAAGGACGTTGTGGGTCAAACTATTACCTATTATCCAGTTTCTGTATTAAAAACAAGAGTTCATCCGATTTATGATGAGGCTGTTAAGAAAATTTTTGATAATCCTATTAAAATACCTTGTATGGTAGATTTTCCAAGCAATACTACAAAATTTGGATTGTTTGGCTCTGAAATTTCTTCTACTATTGAAGTCTTTGTTCAAGCTAGAGACT
>JACCDG011800882.1_pt1 | contig 80520 bp, 84 predicted proteins | sample 7442471 | NCBI WGS metagenome assembly JACCDG01 (sample SAMN15323444, study PRJNA562643) | freshwater metagenome | isolation source: river surface water | place: USA:Blue River Watershed | collected 2017-08-17 | reverse complement strand
GTTTCCTTCAGAGAAGCATTTTCAGGAATTTCCACAATATTCAACTCAATTTTACTTAAGCTATTCATTAATTCTAATGAAAAAGAATTTTTGGAAATAAATGTAGAATTTACATTAAAATTTTTAATAACAGATTCTTTTTTTAATCTTTCAAAAATCTCAAGGTACCGATTAGTTTTTTTTTGAATTTTCGCCACATTAGGGCGAAGAGTTTTTTTCTTTGCCATAATTGTGTCTTTTTCTTCACAATAACACACTATAAAGAAAAAGCAATTATTCTCTTTCCCATCGTGCAAAAATGCCGGCTGGAAGCAGACGGTCACTTTCGGATTCTTTGATTGCAAGTTCTCCAATTTCAATAGTACCTTTGTATTCCTTCATCATATCTTTCAGTACGTTTTCATAAGCAATTGGAGAGTAGCCCGCAGTATAGCCATTAATAAGAACGAATAGCGGGTCTTTTGATAAAACATTTTTACATAATTCGATAAGTTGTGTAAACTGGTCTTCAATTTTCCAGATTTCATCTTTTGGTCCATGACCAAACGCAGGAGGATCCATCAATATTGCATCATATACATTCCCCCGTTTTACTTCTTTCTTTAAGAATGCTAAACAATCATCAACAATCCATCGAATTGGTTTGTCTTTTAGGCCTGAAATTTCTGCATTTTCACTTGCCCACGAAACTGCAACTTTGGACCCATCTACGTGAGTAACAGAAGCTCCAGCTTTTGCACAAGCAATCGTTGCTCCACCAGTATAGGCAAATAAGTTTAATACTTTAGGAGTTTGAACCTTCGAATCACTTATTACATCTACCATCCACTCCCAGTTTGCTAATTGCTCAGGAAAAAGTCCTGTGTGTTTAAAAGAGGTGGGTTTAATAATAAAATTATGCCCGCCAAATTCTATCTGCCAATTTTTCGGAACAGTTGGCTTTAATTTCCATTCATTCTTCTGACCCTTGCGAGTAAATATTGCATCGGCATTATTCCAAATATTTGAAGGTTGTTTTTTCCTCCACAGAGCTTCCGGATCTGGGCGTGAAAATACAATATTTCCATAACGTTCAAGCTTATACCCATCGCCTGAGTCTAGAAGCTCATACTCTTTTGATGATTTAGTTGTAAGTATCATATATTTATTAAATGTTTAAATAATTGGAATAAAGCTCGTGCATCTGACAAAGCACTATGTGCATTTTTATTATTAATTTTGAAATACTCACACAGAGTACGTAGCGAATATTTATCTATATCATCTTTTCCGTGCAATTTTGCAAAAGCCATTGTTATTGTATCTAGACGTAAATAATGCATTTCATTCTTTATACCATTTTGTTTATAAGCCTTATCGATAAAGGATGTATCAAAGCATAAATTATGTGCAACCATAATGCAATCTTTGACTTTTGTATTAATGATTTTCAAAGCCTCTTTGATTTCATAAGCGTCTTGCCAATCCAACTCATTGTATTTGTTAATTTTTAATGATGTCTGATCAGCAGTTTCAATATGTTTTGGTTTAATCTTTATTTCAAACTCCTCAACAATTTTAAAAGTTGGAATCTCCATAGTCCAATCTTGATCCACTAACACAACACCAACTTCAATAAGTTCATGCAGGTCTGAATCGAAACCAGTTGTTTCTGTATCTATAAAAGCAAGTCTGTGTTTTTTCATTATTTTAAATATTTCTTTATATTATTCTTATGCTCGGTATAAGTTTTTGCCAGATGTATCATACCACTTTTATCATGAAGATAAAAAAGGTATGAACTCTCCTTTGGATTAACAGTTGCTTCAAGTGAAGCAAGGCCGGAATTGGTAATAGGTTTTTGTGGTAAACCTTGAATTTTATAAGTTGAAGGTTCGGCATCGACTTGAAGCAACATTCCCTTTTCTAACCTAGACCATAAAATACCAGCTATAATATCTCTATCCTTATCTCCACTTGCTTCTTCTTCAATAATGGAAGCCATTACTAGAATTTCATCCTGCGAATAATTTTTATATCCTTGAGCTAACACTTTCTTTGTTTTTTGCTTGAATGTATCCTTTAGTATACTCACCACTTCACTTACTGTTGTAAGTGGGTAAATAAAATATGTATCAGGGAATAGATATCCTTGTAAATTTTGTGTTTCTTTTAAAAATTTATCTCCATCAAATTCTGGTAATTTTCTTTCTAAGATCAATAAAATTTCAGAATTATTACTACCTTCAGGAATAGTAACTTTTATAGGGTCAATATTATGCACCCCAGACACAATTCGATAAGCTACATTTGGTAACCATAACGGTTCGTCGAAGTAATAATCCCCTAGTTTAATTTTCTGGTCACCCCCGAGAAATGCAATGAATGACTGTAAGAATTTGGATGAACCCACAACATTCTTATCTTCAAGTTGATTCGCAATAAATTCAACACTATCACCTTTAGAAATATGTATCAATACAGGTTCTTCCATTTTAGGAGGACGCAAAATAAAAACCCAAAATAAAACAAAGAGGGATAAGACTATGACAACCATCCCAAAAGTTCGAAAATATTTTTTCGTTTTATTAGTTTCTTCATTTTTAAATATTTCATCCATAAATTAAGAAGGCAAATTGGAAGGTGGCTTTGCAATCTTTGACTCAATACGCTTGAAGCTTGGAGTTTCAGAAACCATACCAGGGAAATGGAAGATCGTAGCCAACTCTTCTGTGCTCATAACAAAAATGAACGGGCTTCCTGATGGAAAGAATCCTGACAGAAGTTTCGGATATTGAAAACTGTATTGAACTGGTGGATGGAAAAAAGTTCTTAGACGATAAAAATCAAGCATACGAGCTTTGATTTTATTCAATGCCATTCCAGTTGGATCAGCCCATGTTGCATCGAACTGTGTCGAATTCACACGATTTAATTCATTCAGCAAAGGTGCAGCATACTGACGCCATATAAGACGTGACTCACGACGTCTATTATTGAACTGAGCTTCAGAAACTAAATCTTTGCGACACAAAACAATCATTCGAATTCCACAATCAAAATGGATTTCCTCAAGATTACGCACAATTGTCTTGATGATAGGATCCAAGTGTGCGGGAGCACGAACTTCTCTAGCATCTGAACCACCAGGACCTCCACCTTTTTTAATTTGAGTATATGGCGCGAATAATTCTTCCAAGTGATCTTGAGCAGCTTCTTTAAAATCCACATGCTTCTTTAAGCGATGACTATGATAAGTCTTGATACTTTGACGAACGACAATTTGAATCCAAAGTTGTTCACCCTTACCAAGTGATCCAAGATATTCAATGGTAGGCGTAATCGGATCAACTTTAAATTCTTCATCTAGACCAGTTTTTAAATCTTCCATGTCACGATATGTTTTGATGGGCCGAGAGTCATGTTGCAACTTATTAAATTCACAACCCCACATATACCAATTACCATTTTTAGTAATCTTAGGGACATGCATAGCATAATCATCAACTTCAATAACTTTTGCTTGAGGATACTGAGCATATATTTGAGTTTCTACTAAATTTTTTACACGGGTAGGAGTTCGAACAAAGAAGTGTACCTTTCCTTCAATTGAAACCATCTCAAGTGAAAACCAGAACCAAGGTGCACCTTGGACATATTGCTCCCAAAAACCTTTGAAACTTTTATGATAAAAAGCATTAGAAAAGATGAGTTCCATCGCAGCCGGCGTCTTTACCACATCACGAGGCACTTGGATTTCAAGAAGTGCCCATTTAATACCCATTATAAATTGCTCCTGACGGTAATGATGCCATAGATGGAACGCCAAATAGGCCAAAGGTATTGGCATAAGATATCCGATTAGTTTGATTATAAACTCTAATATAACCACACATTTATTATAACACACAGTAAATAGTAAAAACCTCTTCAAAATTTAATTGAAGAGGTTTTTACTATAATTATGCGATTGTGTAAAGTCCAGATTTATTTTTTTTGAAATATTTAGCATTTTGCAGATTTACAAGTATTGTATTCTTTTTCAAATATCTTTCTTTCATTACATGATTTACAATATCATCTTTCGACATTGGACCGTTTGTTTTGATTAATTCTTTTATCACATCACGAACAACTCCTGTCTTGTAACCCCATTCTTTCAAAGCGTATATTCCCCTGCCCACAAGTACAAAACGAGTATCTTTAATAAGTTCATTATGGCAAGTTGCTGTATGAGTCTTCTTTCCAAAAGTGTCTCCGATTGATTTTGCAACTTCGCGGAAGTGCATCGGGCTACCATGTTTTCGCATTACGAGAAATGCATAGTCTTTGATTCCACGAGTTTTTATATTACTAGATGTAGATTTACCCCATTCCCCTAGAGGGTTTTTACTTATCTTTTTTGAAATTGAAAGCCATCGACGCGCAATTTCTTCATTTTTATATTTGTCAGAAATATTTTTGATACTTTGCAAAAACTTCTCAACAATATCATTTTCAGAAATTAAATCTTGATCATCGAGATTTGAGTACAGATCCTTAAGTGCGTTATGCACCGCCTCAGAAACTTCATCACTAACACTCCAACGAGACTTAAAATGATCATCCTCCTTTTCTTTTTTAAAATCATCTCCAAGAGTTAAGTATAAGTGTATATGATTTTGCACCAAAGCCTCTTTTGAAATATGGTTGAGTAAATCTTCCTCAGAAACAATAGCCCCAAGATCATGCATGATAGTTTTAAGTTCTTCAAAAACCCCAACTTCAGATTTGAAAGCTTCAGACTTACGAATTAGTGCTAGTGCAGCATTTTCAATCTGTCTTACGCGTTCACGGGTAATACCATATGTATCTCCAATTGATTCTAGTGTTTTTCTTTCAGCATTATTTCCTAAACCAAATCGGTTTATAACAACTTCATACGAGCGTTCTGGAAGATGAGAAAGTATTTTTTTAGTGACCTGTTTTGGCTTAAAATTAATAGCTATTGACATACATTTATAAAAAATTAATATATTAAAATTTATTTTACCCTTTCACAATATCATTATAATAATATAAAGTCAACTGTCTGGATAAAGCTTATATAATAAGGCTTATTTGGAAGATTTATTTTTTGATCTCTCTTGCTCGGTCAAAAATTTCTTGCGCAATCGCACAGACTTTGGTGTAATTTCAAGGTATTCATCGTCGGACATTGTCTCAAGTCCCCGCTCAATAGAGAGCACATATGGTGGCTTTACATTAACTGCTTCATCTGTACCAGATGCACGCATATTTGTCAGTTGTTTACCTTTTATTGGATTCACAGCCATCTCATCACCTTTTGTAACATTCCCAATAACCATGCCTTCATAAACTTCTGTCCCATGATCAACATACAAAATTCCGCGATCTTGCAGATTCCAAAGTGCAAATGCCACAGCCATACCGCTTGTCATACTTGTCATTGACCCAACATCACGCTTCTTTATTTCACCAGCGTAATCTTTGAACCCAATAAATTGCGAAGAAAGTAGACCCTCACCTTTTGTATCTACCACAAATTGTCCGCGGTAACCTAAAAGACCTCGAGTTGGAATTTCCATTAAGATTCGAGTGATGCCCTCTTTTTCATTCATACTTGTAAGCATTCCTTTTCTTTGAGAAAGTTTTTCAATAACACTTCCAGAGAATTCACTTCGTACATCAATAGTCACTTCTTCGTAAGGCTCTAATTTTTTACCATTTTCTTCTTTTATGATGACATGTGGTTGCGAAACTTGAAGTTCGTACCCTTCACGACGCATATTCTCGAGCAATACAGCAATGTGTAATTCGCCACGGCCGTAGACCAAATATCCTTCTTGCATTTCTTCTTGATCTGTTCCATCAAAATTGATTTTTAGACCGACATTTATTTCAAGTTCCTTTTCCAATCTTTCACGAATCTGTCTTCCTGTCACATATTTCCCTTCGCGTCCAGCAAAAGGTGAATCGTTAACCAAGAAATTAAGTGAAATTGTTGGCTCGTCAATGGCAATAGATGGCATTGGTTCTGCGTCAGAATTGATTGAAATTGTTTCTCCGATAAATACATCCGGAATACCAGCCATAATTGCAATATCCCCTGTGGTTAGAACATCTGCATCTTTTCGCGCAATACCGTGAAAGGTAAACATTTTTGTTATTTTGGCAGTTCGAGTTTCACCATCTGGCTTTTTTACGAAAATATTAGACCCAGTTTTTATAGATCCACTATACGCACGTACGATAGCTAATCTACCCAAGAAATTGTCATATCCAAGGTTAAATACTTGGGCAACAAAAGGAGCTTCTGGATTCTTGGAAGCTTCTGCCACATCTTCGAGCACTAGGTCCAGAAGTGGAGATAAATCTTTTGACTCATCAGTTAAATTACGCTTGGCAATACCTTGTCGGCCAATAGCATAAATTGTTTTGAAATCGATTTGTTCTTCGTTGGCACCAAGTTCCAAGAAGAGTTCGAGGACTTCTTCGTGCACTTTATCCGGATTTGCTGCAGGCTTATCAATTTTGTTAATAACAACAATTGGCTTCAAGCCTAACTCTAAAGACTTTTTCAATACGAATCGAGTTTGAGGCATTGGGCCCTCTTGCGCATCAACAAGCAACAATACAGAGTCAATCGCACGCAAAACTCGCTCAACTTCTGATCCGAAGTCCGCGTGGCCTGGAGTATCCACAATATTGATTTTTGTACCTTTATAATTTACAGAAGTATTCTTGGAATAAATTGTAATACCACGCTCTTGTTCGAGGGCATTGGAATCCATAGTAGCTCCTGTGTCATTCATCCCACATTGTTTCATCAACTCATCTGTTAGGGTTGTTTTGCCATGGTCCACGTGAGCTATAATTGCGATGTTTCTGATTTGCATAAAATAATATAAAAAATTCCGCTTTAAGCGGATCCGTCATTGACGGAAATTAATGATGTATGCATTGTATCATAGAAAAATTGACATTGCAATAAAATGATATTACAGTGAATATAACAAATTATTTAAACATGGGAGAGATAAACGGAACACCAAAAAAAGTTTACTGTGTAATTTTACACATTTTACACAGTATTGAGAAATCTACAATCGCAATCCACACCGACGTTTGGAGTGAAAGACCCGGATCAACACCCGAGGAAACTGTACGATGGCAAGTTGAAGGATTGATTGCCAATTTTAAACTTGAACATAATGTGGATTCTGTAGTTCTGTCGGAGGAAGCAGATCGTAAGCCTCTTGTTTCAGGAGAGATTATTAATACTCTGCGCACCAACCTCAATCCACCTGAAAGAAGTAACAGGGAAAGAACAGGGGTGAGTTTACATTCTACAGAGTAAGTTCTCAAAAACACCAGCTTTTAAAAAGCCATTTGAAATCAGATGGCTTTTTTTACAACAACTTTACAATATCGTGATAAGTCACCACTAGCATCAAAAGCATTAGGAGGCCAAATCCAACTAGGTTTATCATATTTGCCACTTGAGGTTTGATACGAGAACCTTTAATTTTTTCAATTAAGAGAAAGAGAAGTCGTCCACCATCAAGAGCTGGGAATGGAATCAAATTTATCACAGCAAGATTGATCGATATAAGAGCCGTAAATGACAACAAGTAAACAAATCCGAAACTTGCAGCATCCCCAACAATTCCCACAATGCCGACAGGTCCACTGATCGAATTAAAATCTCCCTTACCCACAATTGCATCGTGAATCAAATGATAGAATCCCATAAAGGTTGCCTTGGTAAGATTCAGGGACAATTTCAACCCAGACCAGATAGCTTCATGCACCGGCAATTTCAATGTTCCAATCCTATCCATACTTATACCCACAATCGCAGAATTACTTTCATTTTGTATGGGAGTCATTTTAACCTCTTTAATTTCATCCCCTCTTAATACAGAAAAATTTATTTCATCTTGAGGATGTTGGCGAATAAAGTATTGGACACTTTCGAATGAAGGCGCTTCACTTGTATCCACACCACTTGATAACCCTTGAATCCGATCTCTAACTTTAATCCCAGCCTTTTCAGCCGGTGAGCCTGGGATAACACTTGTAACTGTTACCATTACATTTTCAATATTACTCCCCGCTGGTGCATTATCTACAGAAGAAGGAAGCCCGGTCATAAACCCAACAGATATTAGAAGCCACGCAACCAAGAAATTCATTACAACACCTGCGATCATAACTAGAGCCTGAATATATTTCGGCTTATTTACAAAACTTCGATCCTTATCGGGACCATTGATAGATTCTTCATCTGGATTCTCTCCGTAAATAGAAACATATCCCCCAATTGGAAGGAGATTGAAGCTATAACGAGTCTCACCTTTTTTAATACTGAAAAGGCGTGGCTTGAACCCAAAAGCGAATTCATCTACTCGTATACCCGCCTTTTTGGCAACAATAAAATGCCCAAATTCATGAGAAATAACAAGTACAAGTAAAATAATTAGAAAAATAATAATACTCATATTAATTCATTATTTCACTTTCTTTTTTATTAAAACTTGCTTCAAGATTTTGGTTAGCTTCATCAACACACTTTTGAATCTCTTCTTTTGCCCTGCGCTGATCATCTTCGGGTAAATCCTCAATTGTATCCATTTCTTCTCCGCGTATTTTGCGTACAGAAATACGCGCATCTTCGAGTTTTTCCTTCACAATCTTTACAAGCTTAGTGCGGGTCTCAGTCGTCAGCATTGGAAAGATCGCTCGTACTCCATCACTGTCGGATAACACAGAAAGTCCAATGTCCGCAGATTGGATCGCCTTCTCAATATCTTTAATTTGATTTTTATCCCAAGGAGCGATGCGCAAAGTTTTAGGATCCTCTACTGTGACAGATGCCACATTCTTGATCGGCATAAAGCTTCCATAACTTTCTACCATAACTGAATCGAGCACCAGAGGGGTTGCTCGGCCACTGTGAATTTGTGAAAATTCTTTCAAAAGCCATTCCTCAATCTTTTTTAATTCTATTTTTAAATTATTATTGCTGTAAGCCATATACATTTATTATATCACAAGAGCTAGATGTTCTAAAATCATTTTCACTGATGCCCCTGGTGTTGATAAGTATTGACGCATTTTAATTACCTCTTTTAGTTTCCAAGACTCGTCACGAGATATTAGTTTCTTCTTATTTTTAATTGAAAGCTCGTAGTTATTGAGAATCTGAACAGCCACATTCCGCAAATTTCCGCTTGTTTCATCATCTTTATGTTTTTTAATTAAATCTGCGACAAAATCCAGCCGGTCTTTAACAGGTTTTGTAAAGAAATTATCTTCTGGTAAAAAATTTTCTAAACTTATAACTTGGACTCGAGACAGCAGGGTTGGATGTAAGGAATTTACCCGAGGTAATATAAAGAAGAAAAAAGTATCTTCCCCTGGTTCTTCTAGAATTTTCAACAACGCATTTTGAGCTTCGTGATTGATCGACAAAGCGTTGATTAGAAATACCCTCTTGGATCCATCGCTTGATTTCTCATTGTGATGCATTTTTAAATCACGTACATCTTCAATCGAAATAGACTCAAAATCAAAACGTATTGGGTCTTGATTGGCATTTTTTATAAAATCTCTTAAGATTAAAAAATCAAGAAGGACTTTCTCTGAGTTGATTCTTTCCCCTGCGAGTATATACGCATGGTGGAAATTTTCTCCGATATTTAATTCAAAAATATTCTGCATACATCTATTTTACACCAATTGGGAAAATTTCCGATAATTCAGAGGAATGATAAAATTCGTAAGCTAGATCACCAAATGTGTATTGAGTATTATTGACCATTACAAGGGCCCCACCCGCTTGAGGATTAGGTTTCGGGACAGAGTAGTAAAATCCTAAATTATAAAGTGTCGCTAGAATTTCAGGACGAGTATCAATATTATATCCTGCATTTTTCCATTGTGTTTGAATTTGCCGCATAAAAAGTCCAACATATAAATATGGATAATACGGATCTTTTACATCTGTAATACGCTCAAATTGAACTTTCTCTATATCATCGCCAATTGCATACGATATGACATTTTCCATATCTCTCCCTAAGTAATAGGGTGAGGATGGATTATGTAAGTGTTCTTCTATTTGGCGAACAGTTTTAGGTTTCAACCCCGCAATTCCGTATGAAGTTTGCGATAATGACGCCAAGAGCTTCATTGGTTCAAAATATTGCTTGAAAGATTCTCGCCGATTTCCAAAAAATCTAAATTGCTCGCCAATTACTCCACTTAAAAGTACTCTCGGCTCTACCCCGGAATCGCTTGATGCTTTTTTTATAATTTCTTGATCTCGTGTAAAAACTTCTTTCATTAATGCCCATTCTTCGCTAGATGCCCAAGCACAATTGGACACAGGCACACATAGATATTTCTCTTCTACTTTTTTAGAAATAATTGAATCATTTTTTACAATATTAAAATATGAATTACGAGAGGATGCACTACCACGAACATTAAGTAAGCCAAATTGCATAGCAATTAGCACTACAATAAAAATAAAACCAACTAGGGCAAAAGCAAAAAGGCAAAATTTTAAAAAATGTTTAGCAAACTTTTTCAGAGTCATAGCTTATTTCTTACTGATTATAGTTTTCTTGTATGTATCTAAGTGATTTAGAGCTTCACCTGTTCCACGCACAACACAATAAAGTGGCTCATCTGCCATACGCGCTTTCACCCCAGTCTTTCTATATACTAGCTCTGGTAAATTACGAAGCATTGAAGACCCACCAGTCATAATTATGCCGTGGTCAATAATATCTGATGCTAATTCCGGAGGAGTCTCAGCGAGGACATCTTTGATTGCAGATATCATCGTGCGTAATTCCTTGTCTATGGCGCGCACAATTTCATTGGAAGAAATCTGAGCAGTGCGTGGAAGCCCTTGTATAAAATCCCTACCTTTGATTGTCATTGTTAGTTCTTCTTCTTGTGGGACCGCTGCACCAATATGTATTTTAATCTGTTCAGCAGTTTTATCGCCAATTGCCAAATTAAAAGTTTTCTTTATGTAATCTGCAATTGCGTGATCAATTTTATCCCCAGCGCACTTTACTGATGTACTTGCTACAATTCCACCGAGTGATATCACCGCCACATCCGTTGTTCCTCCACCAATATCTACAATCATATGACCTTTTGATTCATAGATTGGAATACCAGCACCAATAGCTGCCAAAATTGGCTCTTTAACTACATAAGCATTTTTTGCACCAGCTCGAAGAGCTGCTTCAATTACAGCACGACGTTCGGTGGAAGTAATCCCAGCCGGCACCGAAACCATCACATCAGGTTTAAAAAAGTTCAATTTTCCAAGAGCTTTTGTAATAAAATAACGGAGCATTGCCTCTGTAACCCTATAATCTGCGATCACGCCATCCTTCATAGGTCGATATGCAATAATGTCATCTGGAGTTTTACCAATCATATTTTTAGCTTCAAAACCAATAGCGACAATGGAATTTTCCTGTTCAGAAACAGCCACAACAGAAGGCTCATTTAGCACGATGCCTTTGCCTGGAACATAAACGAGTGTGTTTGCTGTCCCTAAATCTATACCTAGTTTTTTGTTAAAAATTCCCATATGCAGAGCGGATTATAACACAAAAGACTAAATAAAAATAATCCAAAAATATGCTAGGATTGTAGTATGTACATAGCAACAGTCATCCCACTTGCTAGGGGAATTCAAAAAGAACATTTGACTTATTTCACCGCCAAAGAGATTCCACTCGGGTCTATTGTGTCTGTTCCTGTACGATCTAAGATGATCGATGCGATTGTTATCGAGCTTGATGATGTAACCAATTTAAAAGGCGGAGTAAAGAACGCAGATTTCCAATTAAAAAAAATTGAAAAGGTAAAAGGTGTCGCTCCTTATAAAAGTACATTTTTCAAAGCTTGTGAAATTATGGCAAGTTATAATGCAGGTACTGTCGGCTCGGTGATTGATAGTATGCTCCCAAATATATTACTCGACAGATACGAAGAAATTATAAAAATTAATCCCCCTGAGCCAACTCCTTTCAAGAAAGATATCAAAACAGAAAAGGTAATTTTCCAAGCATCGCTCGAAGATCGAATATCTTGGTATCGTACACTCATCCGTGAAGCATTTGCTAAAAAGCAGAGTGTGTTCATCTGCGTTCCAACCCAATACGATATTGAAAGATTTTACGAAGCATTTTCCAAAGGAATTAAAGAGTACGTTTTTCAATTTTATTCAGATCTACCGAAGAAAAATATCATAAATGATTTCAACAGATCAGTCAGCGTTGAGCATCCTATACTTATTATTGGAACTGGGTCATTTATGTGCATTCCGCGATATGATATCGGCACCATAATAGTCGAGCATGAGAGTAGCGGTGCATATAAACAAATGAAGCGTCCATATGTTGATGTTCGAAATTTTGCAGAAATTTTAGCTGATCTTTCTCGCACCAAATTAATTTATGGTGATACATTACTCCGCCCCGAAACACTTCATCGTCATGAAGAAAACGAGCTCGGTGAAGTAGCATCTCCACACTTTCGTCTCCCCCAAGTTGAAAGACAACTAATTATCGATATGAAAGAAGAACTGGATAAGAAAGGCCAGCATTCATTCAAAGTACTTTCAGAAACAGTTAAAAATATGATTACTTATGCATTGGACCACAAGGAAAATGTTTTCCTCTTCACTGTGCGCAAAGGCCTCGCGGGGATTACTGTATGTAATGATTGTGGGCACACACTTCTTTGTAACCATTGCCATACCCCAGTTGTGCTTTATGGGTCAAAGCAAAGAAGTTCAACGAAAAATGCTGAAGATAGAATATTTATGTGTAATAAATGTGGGCGTAAAGACACAACCCAAACATCTTGCCCGAAATGTGGGAGCTGGAATCTCAATCCCCTCGGAATTGGAACCGATCGAGTTGTTGAAGAATTAAATGAAATTTTTCCAAAATCAAAAGTGGTACAAATAGACAAAGAAACGACTTCAACCGAAAAGGAAATGAAAAAGGCTTATGCAGAATTTTTAAAAGAAGAAGGTTCCATACTTGTCGGCACAGAAATGGCATTTTCTTGTATCAAAGATAAAGTTACACATAGCGCTATCATATCCCTCGATGGGCTGTTGTCTATTCCCTCATTTAATATAAATCAGAAAATTTTGCACCTCATCGAAAGACTTTCCTCTGTAACAAAACGCAATATGCTTATTCAAACACGGCTATCCGAAAACAACGTACTTAAGTATGTATTATCGGGAAATGTTCTACCTTTGTACCGCGAAGACCTGAAAGAAAGAGAAGAATTTGGTTACCCCCCATTCAATCGCTTAATTAAAATTACCTTTCGTGGAAACAGTAAAGATACGGAAAAGGCAAAAAGTTATTTGGAGGAAATTTTCGAAGAATACGAACCACAGATATTCAGTGCCTTTACGAGCATAGTACGTGGTGAGTATGTAACAAACACGGTATTGAAAGTTTCACCTACAATCTGGACATTCCCACCAAAAGACACTGGAGGTGAGCAATTTATAAAATTAAAAGAAAAACTCCTATCTCTCCCTCCATCATTTTTAGTAAATATAGACCCAGAGGATTTGTTGTAAAAAAAGTCGCTGGGTCAATGGTATATATTTATACTTGAATCCCAGCGACCGTATATATATCAGCTTATTAGGTCTCGGCTGATTTGTACATAATATTCAAAAATAAATACAAGTCAAGAGCTAAGACTTTCCCTCTTGCATCTGTCCTTATAATATGATAATCTTGGGCAATATGACTATTGTCGTTATTGAAGTAAAAAAGAATACAAACGAAAGTAACATGAATCTGATCCGCCGTTTTACACGCAAAGTTCAAGAAACAGGAATGATTCAAAAGGTTAAAGGCAAGCGCTACAATGAGCGCTCTTTGTCCAAGCTCAAGGTAAAAGAAGGCACTCTAAAGCGTCTAGCTAAAAGAAAAGAGAAGGAAAGACTTTTCAAGCTTGGTAAAGCAACTCTTACAGGCAGATCACGCAGATAGTACCCTCTTATGCAAAAAGAGTCCGATATTGTTATAAACAAAACAAAAGGCAAGCCTCCGCGCTTGCCTTTTGTTTCGATTAAAAATGCTATTTTAGGAAAATCTTATGAACTATCTGTTGTCATTGCTCCCAAAGCACTCTCAAGAAAATTAAATTCACAATACAGAAATAAAGATTATCCGACAAATATTTTGAGTTTTTCGTTAAATAAAGAATCTGGGGAAATTATTTTGCAATGCGATATTGCTCGGAAAGATGCACCAAATTTTGATATGTCATACACCCAATTTATGAAGTTTTTGTTTATCCACGGATGCCTGCATTTGAAAGGAATGCAACATAGTAGTACAATGGAGAAAGCGGAAAGAAAATTCTTAAAAAAGTTTTCTTAATTTATTAGAGTTAATATTTTTTATTTTGAAAAGAACCATTTCATGCGGAATAGATGTTGGTACACACGCAGTGCGCGTTGTGGTTCTAGAGCGCACGAAAGAAAGTCCTATGCCCGTTTTAATTGGCCGAGGTCTTGCTGAATCAAGTGGTATGCGGATGGGCTATATAACTAATCTTGATATTGTTATAAACTCAATTAAAAATGCAGTATCTCAAGCTGAAAAAATGGCAGGTGTAAAAATAAAGCGTGCCTATGTATCTATTGGAGGAATTAGTGTTAGCTCTGAAATCACCGTAGGTAATGCAATTATATCTCGTGCAGATAAAGAAGTTACAAACCTAGATATCACCAAAGCTTTAGCTGAAAGCGAAGAAAATCTTAATCTATTAAATAAAAAAATTCTTCACATTATACCCCTTCACTATAAACTAGACGGCAAGGAAATTCACGGCAGACCAGAAGGAATGAAAGGAGTAAAGCTTGAAGTTAAAACACTGTTCGTCACCGTCCTAAAACAACACATCGAAGATCTCGCAACCGCAATAAGTGAATCTGGAATTGAGGTTCTTGATATTGTTTCGGGAATTGTGGCTGAGAGCACTCTACTCCTTTCAGAAAAACAAAAAATTGTCGGCTGTGCCCTGGTAAATATAGGATCAGAGACAGTATCTTTGGCCGTATTTGAAAATGGCATACTTGCATCACTACAAGTTTTCTCGATTGGCGGTATGGATATTACAAAAGACATTGCTCTGGCTTTTAAAATCGCAATCGATGATGCTGAGAGTGTAAAGCGTGGATCAAAGATTGGTAATTATCCAAAAAAGCATCTCGATGATATTGTTGATGCGCGACTAGGTGACATATTTGAACTTGTAGAAAATCATTTGAAAAAAATAAAGCGTAATGGATTACTTCCTGCTGGAGTAATTATTACAGGTGGAGGTTCAAACATTTCCACAATCGAATCTGTAGCAAAACAATATTTGAAATTACCTGCATATGCAGGAATAAAAAGCGAGCAGTTAGCTTCTAAATATAAACTCGGTGATGACTCTTGGTATACTGCGCTTGGGCTTGCACTTTCAGCAAATCCAAATGTTTCAAGTGCAGATCTTTCAAAATCAATTGGAGATAATGTAAAAAGTTTACGTTCATTTTTTAAATCCTTACTCTCCCAACTTCTTCCATAAAACAATTTGTTCAAAATTGAGTTATTTTTGAACATAAAACTAAATCTTGTCAAAGATTGCAATTCCCCTATGTGGTGCTATTATCTAGAGAGTTCTTTACTGAAAGTCGTTGAGGTTACTCTCCTCATAAAATCTTATTTATTAATTCTTAATTTTCAATATTATATATATGCCAAAACTAAGCCCAGAAGTAGAATCATTCGCTCGAATCAAAGTTGTAGGAGTCGGTGGTTCTGGTAAAAACGCCTTAAATCATATGATCGCCTCCAAAGTCAAAGGGGTTGAATTTATCGTTATGAATACCGATACGCAAGATCTTCATAATTCTCTTGCCGAGAAAAAGATCCATATTGGTAAAAACCTGACAAAAGGTCTCGGAGCAGGAATGAACCCAGAAATCGGTAAGCGTGCCGCAGAAGAAACAAAAGCTGAAATCCAAGATGTAGTTAAGGGTGCTGCGATGGTTTTCATTGCGTGCGGAATGGGTGGCGGTACTGGTACAGGCGCCGCTCCTATTATTGCTCAAGCTGCAAAAGAACAAGGCATCCTTACTGTAGCTGTGGTTACAAAACCATTTTCTTTTGAAGGTAATCAACGTATGCGATTAGCTGAACAAGGTCTAGCAGAACTCGAACGTGAAGTTGATGCAATTCTTATAATTCCAAACGATCGCCTTATTGCGATCGCGGGTAAAGATCTTGGCTTCCGTGATGCGTTTGCTATGTGTGACGAAGTCCTAAAGCAAGCTGTTGAAGGAATCTCTGAGCTTATTACAACTCCAGGAATTATCAATGTAGACTTCGCAGATATCAAAGCTGTTATGCTTGATGCAGGAAGTGCATTAATGGGTATTGGAAGTGCGAGTGGTGAAGGCCGTGCTCAAAAGGCAGCTATCGATGCTATTAATTCCCCACTTCTAGATATTTCAATATCTGGGGCACGAGGAGTCCTCTTTGCAATATCTGGTGGAGATGATCTTACTATCCACGAAATCCAAGAAGTCGCAAAAATTATCACTGAATCAGTTGATAAAGACGCAAAAATTATCTTCGGAACTATCAAAGATGAAAAGTTAAAGAAAGGTGAAATGAAAGTTACTGTTATTGCAACAGGCTTCCCTACCGATATGCCGAAAAAATCACTTTTCCAAGCAACACAGAGCAAGCCTGAATCAAATATTGGCAATAGCACAAAAATAGACATCATAAACGCTGTAAAAAAAGATATCCCTGTTTTAGAGAAAAACAATGAATACATAAAAAAGGCTGATGAGAAGCCACAAGACGAACTCTTTATTGATGATGATCACAATGATGACTGGTCTGCAGTGCCGGCCTTCTTGAGACGCCCAAAGAAATAAAATAAAAATAATCCCCCGCTTTTGCGGGGGATTATTTTTAGTGTATAATACGATTTATGTATGATTTAATTATTTTAGGAGGAGGACCTGCTGGATGTTCAGCAGCTGTTTATGCCGCACGCAAGCAACTTAAAACAGCTATTATAACCAGCGAGTTCGGTGGACAATCAACCGTATCCACCACTATTTATAATTGGATTGGAACTCCTGAAATTGGCGGAATGGAATTGGGAGAAAATCTAAAAAAGCACGTTATGTATTACAAGGGTGAATTCCTTGATATAATCGAGGGTCAAAAAGTAAGCACAATTTCAAAAGATGGAAAAATATTTAAAATCACAACAGATAGCGGAAAAGAATACACAAGTAAAGCGGTCTTGATTGCAACAGGTAGTGGCCGAAGAAAACTCGAGGCTCTCAATGCAGACAAATATGAACACAAAGGTATCACTTATTGTGCCAGCTGTGATGGTCCGCTTTTTGCCGGCCAAGATGTTGTAGTAATTGGTGGAGGTAATGCTGGATTTGAAACAGCTTTTCAATTACTTGCCTACTGTAAAAGTGTCACGATGCTACACCGAAGTGATAGCTTTAAGGCTGATGAAATTACAGTAGAGAAAGTTCTAGCCAATCCGAAAATGAAAGCATTTAAAAATGTAGATATTTTGCGAGTTGATGGTGAGCAATTCGTCTCCTCTATTACTTACAAAGACAAAACAAGTGGTATAGAAAATAAGATTGATACAACTGGAATCTTTGTTGAGATCGGCCAAACTCCAAATACTGAATTCCTAAAAGGTGTTGTACCCCTCGATGCAATCAATAAAGTTATTGTTGACCCAATGACCCAACGGAGCCAATTAGATGGCGTATGGGCTGCAGGAGACGCAACTAATGGCATATACCATCAGAACAACATTGCCTCCGGTGATGCTGTTAAAGCTCTGGAAGATATCTACATTTGGATTCAGAAAAATTCATAAGTTTACCATGTCATTAGTGAACAACAGGATTTATTTCTGTACAATTTTTTCTAACCTTTCCAACTCATCAATAGAATTTACCCCTAGCGCTTCTTCTGGGCTTATCGCCACAGATGCAATACTCTGCGCTTCAGAAGCTTTTTGAACCAAATCTGTAAGATAATATTCACCTTGTGAATTAGCATTGCCGATTTGCTTTAAATTTTCAAATAACCATTTTTTATTAAAACAAAAATAGCATGGATTAATTTCAGTGATTTCTTTCTCGGCATCTGTCGCGTCTTTGAATTCAACACTCCTTACGATCTCACCATTGGACCCACGAATAATGCGACTAAATGGCTTGAAAAATACTTGGTACCAATCTTTAAAAGATGGTAAGGTCACTGTCGCCATGGTCAACATTTTCTTACTTTCAATATGGGTATTAATTAGATTCGCAATCATTACTCCAGTGACTGTTGGTTGGTCCCCATAAAGCACCAACACATTTTCAATATTTTCACTTATATAATCTTCTGTAATTTTTACAGCGTGGCCTGTCCCAAGTTGCTCCTCTTGAAATACAAACGTTGCTTTTTCGCCAAGATGCTTTATTAAATCTTCTTTTTTATATCCAACTACAACAATAGGCTTATGCTCAAGCCCACTATTACCTACAGCTTCCATTAAACAATCAATCATCGGCTTACCATGAAAAGGCACGAGGGCCTTCGGTATTTCCATATTCATTCGTTTACCTTTGCCTCCTGCCAGAATTATTACTTGTGTATTAACCATTTGGATATATTAGCAAATCAGAAGCGTTTTTAAAAATTGACTTTTACACGATTTAATGTTATTCTATAGAAAACAAGAAAGATGAAAAAATCAATAGCCACAGCCAAGGCCTTCGGGGCCATTTTATTTGTGTGTTTGATGCATAATGCCTCAGCCCAAACCTCTTCGCAGTTAAATACTGCAGTTTTCAAAAAAGTTCTCGATTTTAATCAAGCATTACACCTGACTCAACTCAGGCAACGGTTTGGCAGACTCAACCTACAACGCAACGATAGTATCAACACTTTTTGCTTTGATTCTGGAGTGTTCACCTTAGATTCCGCTCGGAGTGGTGGGAGTTTGGTTTACTTGATTGAATCAAGAAACACAAAACTGATCGTAACCCCATTAGATAACAAATTGCTTACCGACAGTATACCGTCAGTAATAACAATTTATCCTCAAGATGAGGGGTGGGTGGTGCAAGAAAATTTTAGCCAATTTTATGGCTACTATTTTTTCCAAAAAAGAGGAGCCTTCGAATTACTCCTCAGAAGACTAGAGACTTGGAATTTAACCAAGGTTGAATAGCCATCAAAATAATAAAAAACCGGACCAAAAAAGGATCAATCTTTTTTTGGTCCTTTTTTGTAAAGAAAGAAAATTGAAATCTTCAATTTTCTCTAATTTGACTTACGAATTTTATAATGTTAAAGTAAAGACAAATATTGGTTAGATTATTAAAGTTTAGAGTATTTTCTTGGTTTTAATAATCTAATCAACAATGAAAAAAATAATAGCCATTTTAGTGGATTTTTTTAAATCCCCAAGCGACTTAGAGCACGAGCAGGAGTTGCTCCATCTTTTTAAAGTAGACCAATTCACAAACCAGTACCTCATTAAGTTTGAGGAATGGGTTCAACCTAGACATTTCTGGGTTGCAGACAAAATCTGCTTCCTTGAAGTAACAGCTCCCTGTCACCAAGGGCCCAATTCGTTATTCTGTAAAATAACAAAAGAGCACTTTCATATCAAACCAAAATATGAATATATTGACGGTTTGGGTGGATACACTGTCGCAAAAATCTTTTCGGTCCCGAAAGACTGTGACAAAGAGTCTCTCTATGATTTTTTTGGAAAACTTAAAATCCAAAAAGTCGACAAGGTGACCTGAACAAAAAATAAAATATTCTCTTAAAGCAAACCCGGACCAAATCCGGGTTTTACTTATTTTACTTAGAAATTTGTTTCCTTCGGAAAATAAGAAATATCGCAAACAATCCATTGGCTATTGTCCACACGCTTGGATTTAGTAGGGTTAAAACATTTAAATTCTGTAACGCAAAAATTTCTAATCCGTGACGGAAAGTTGAAACCGCATAAAGTGATAATGTTTCGGAATGTGGCTTGTGCCAAGATTTGTGTATTGTAGGCACAAAAGCCAATAAGTCTACTGATACAATCAAAATTGTTGCAAGGATTGGCTGGTCAGTAATAAGCCATAGAAATAATGCGATGAGTGAGAGTAAGAAAAATATAATATCAGAACGTGTAATATCTTTCTTTCCATTTCTTAATCCTAAACAAAAAATAAACAGACATATCAGCGCGACACAAATGGTCCCCCAGGATCCTGCACCCGCTCCCCCTTTTACCTGCAGAGCAAAAATAATTAATGTTGCAAAACCCCAGACAAAAAAGCTGAAGATGTGTGGGGTTGTCTTCTTTTTTAATGTATCTCGGATATATGGTATATAGGCAACAATGGCGAGAATTATTGCAATAACACCAATAATAGTTTTGTCCATTTATCTATTATAACAATTTTAAATATCTTTTCATTACTCTCTTCTTAATCTATTGACTTTACTTACAATTTATGTTAAATTTTGTTAAATTTTAAAACAAATATCATGCAAGAACTAAGAAGCAAAGTACACGAAGACTACCAAAACAACTTCAGGACTAGGAATGAAATCCTAGAGACCCTTTCTTACGAAGAAATCAAACAATTCTTCCAAGACACAGAACTCAACGAAGGAATCCATAGAACCTGGTTCTTCAATTTCTACATAAAGCAGTTATTCAAAAAATCTTTTTATGAAATCGAACAAGCTGGAATTACCGCTGAAAAAAGAACAGGGATGTTACTCGAGTTGCAAGATCTGACCACACATGCTGAATTTAACCAAACAAGGGCTTTGGTTGCTTTCCTTAGGCTTGAGTTTGACCAAGAAAACATCGACAAGTATGAGTTGACTCAGATGTTTACTAGTTCGTTTATACAAGACGACTGCTGTGCTCAGCTAGCTTACGAAAAATACAGTAATCTAGGAAAGTAATTAATGTTTTCTCATTCAGAAAGACCGGTATAAATTTAACCGGTCTTTTTTGTTGCAATTTTAAGTCAATTAAATTCAATTTATGTGCGCGATGGAGGATTCGAACCTCCGACATCGTCAACGTCAATGACGCGCTCTACCAACTGAGCTAACCGCGCTTATTTTGTAAGACACAATAATTTGCTTTCCGTCGAAAGCAAATTTTCCAGCCCCGGACTCAGCTGTTTTTCTTGGTAGAAAAATATGCTTCCGTCTTCACAAAAGCGAAAAGAAGTGGAGAAGTCCACTTCTTTTGAACCCTCGCTTTTGTGACCCCACAGGGAATCGAACCCTGATTGACGGATTGAAAACCCGGTGTCCTAACCGTTAGACGATGGGGCCAGTTAAGATTTTAGAAGTATACCACTTTTTGAAATTTTTGCAAAAAGATATATTATAGTTGGGTATAGACTGGAAACGTGGCTGAGTGGTTGAAGGCATCGGTTTCGAAAACCGACATTGGGGAAACCCGATCGTGAGTTCAAATCTCACCGTTTCCGCAATCACCGCAAGAGTGATACGTACCACCCAAGACTTTAGTATTTGTTAATAAATAAGAAAACTTTATGAAATCCTTTTTTAGAAAAATTCGACACAAAGCGGTAATAAAAAGATTTTACTTACCGCCCAATACTTCAATTTTAGATACATCATGCCAAGATGGAACTTTCTTGAAAGTATTACTTGAAAAAAATCCAAAAAGAGGGTTAAAAGTTTTTGGTGTTGACATTAATACAAAAGATATAACAAAAGCTCAAACTCTTATACCCGAAGGAACTTTTATGATAACTGATAACAAAACTCTACCTCATCAAGATCAAACATTTGATATTGCCATAACTTCAATGACATTACACCATATGTCTAACCCTATTATGTCTCTTTCAGAAATCAAACGTGTTCTCAAAAATGATGGGTCTATTTATATAGTAGATATAATTATTAAAAATAGATTACTATATAAAATACTAAACTTTATAAAATGCCCCGAACCTTACCATTTTGAAAAATTTTATTCACTCTCTGAAGCTCAGGATTTATTTACAAAAGTAGGTTTAAGAATTGAGAAAATAGATTCAATACTGGTATTTCCAACATTTACTATAGTAGCCCCCGTGACTGTTTTAAGATTAACTAAATAAAATAATAGAATCAAATTCGTTATTCCACTCTCAATAACCGTTCTTGCGAAACAATTCTCTAATAAATATATGTAAGAAAGTTTAGGCTCACTCGGGGCATTCTTGGGAGTGTTATCTGTCGGAGAATGGAGCTTTGCGTTGCTAATATTCCCTATTTGGATTTACATATTTAATTTTGGAATTGGAATGACCGTAGTTTTAGGGAAAAGAAGATTCAAGAATTAGAAAAAAAATTTATATATTATTTTGATTTGACATTTCGTATAAATAATGTATGATGTAGAAAAACAAAAACCCTAAAAACTCAATTATGAAAAAGCTTTTCCTAATTCCCGCAACTTTTTTAATCTTCTCGTGCAATCAAACACAAGAAAAAAATCACGAGGCTACGCCTAATTCTACCGAAGAGATGATTAAAGAGCCTTCTTTAAAATCTCAACCTTCATTCGCTGAAACTCTAAAAAAGCTCAGTAAAGAGACCAATATGATTATTGTAGATACCTTCCATCAATTCTCAGAAAGTCCCTATGTGATTTGCTTTATGCAAGCTCACAATCTTGACTCAACAACTAAAAATTTGTACGCGAGGAAAGACAGGTCCGACGAGATGGTAAAAAAAGTTCAAGCAGAGATGCTGAACTCTATAATGAATCTGACTGATTTCCCTATTCACTACGAAGGCTTTATGAGAGAAAGTGGCAGGATAACATCAAAAGCAACCTTAAGCCCGAGCGTAATGAGTAACCCAAGTTCACTTGATCAATATGTGGCTAACAATCTAGATGCTATTGTTCTATACGGAATTGAAAGTTGGGAAATACACGGCAAGGTCAATGCCCTGATGGCACTCCGGGATCATTATTTAAAATCCATAAAATTTTTCAATACACTCACTTCAGAGGAAGACAAGAAAAAGTTCATTCGTAATTTTGTAATGAAATTTGAACTTTTTTTTAATAAAAAAGAGCTCAATATCAGAGAAATCTACCGAGGTGAATATTTAGATGAAAAATTCTTAACTGCCTATGAAAAGCAAATTGCTACAATCGTGGGAGATGTTATTGCCATGAGGAGTAAAGTTGCCGACAATCCTGAAGGTTGGATGCAAGTGTTCATGGAATTGGATAAGTACATAATAACAAGGGAATATGATCTTTATATGAGAGACAGAAATTATGATATTGTGACAGGCCTCCCTACTACAGTGAATATTATTTTAGTATTAGGTAATGGACATTTCAAAGCTGAACTGAGTCATAAATCTACTAAAGGTCCTTTTGTTGAAGATCTTTTACGTCAAAAAAAATTGAACTACGTCATCCTGAAACCAAAATCCCTGAATATGAATTAATTCAATTAAAAATATTAACTAGAGAGCCTTCATTTTGGAGGCTCTTTATTATTATATAAAATTGCGTTTTTTTAATTCCTCAAAAATTATTTCCACCACTTGCTCTGCATTGTTTGGCACAGTATCAACCACAAAATCAAAATTTTTCGTGTCGTCGAAATTCTCTATTCCGTAATATTGCTTGTATCTACTTCTTATTAAGTTCTCTCTTTCTACTGTTTCAGTTTTCACAATTTCAAAAGGCTTTTGCTCACGATTTGCTACACGTTGCACTCTTTCATCAAAATCACAGACTAAAATAACTTTAAAAGAGTCTGGTATGAAGTGCCATGCCAAGCGACTTTCAAAAATAAAATTGTCATGTGTTTTACCATATTCTACAGTATTTGCATCAAGTTTTCTGTCATATTCATCTGTTTTGTTTGCAAGTTCTTCAAGTTTAGCAAGCGGGATGCCGAGTTCATCTGCGTATGATCGGAAAATGTTGCCAGTGGACATATATTCATAGCCGATTTTTTCCGCCAGCATTTTGCCAGCAGTCGTCTTGCCCGTCCCAGCCAATCCAAATATAGTTATTTTTGCCATAGACATATACTATAATAAAATCGTATTTTTTGCTATATTAATCCTATGCGAATTTTAAGTATAGAGACAAGTTGCGACGATACCGCCATAAGTATAGTTGAATTTACAGAAAATGCGGGCCAGATTACCTGCAAGATTCTTGCTGATGTTGTTTCTTCGCAGACAGATCTGGGTATCCAATATGGCGGTGTATTCCCTGCGATGGCAAAAGGCGAGCATATAAAGAACTTGCCTATTGTATACGAGCAAGTTATTACCCAAGCTCACAACCCTGATATAGATGCCATAGCTTTGACTTATGGTCCTGGACTTGAACCATGCTTGTGGACTGGGATTACATTTGCGAAAGAATTGGCAGAGAAATTAGGCGTCCCGATTATCCCAGTCAATCATATGGAAGGTCATTTGCTTTCAAGCCTTTTACCACAATATGAAATTAATAAAGAAATTATTCTACGAGATTTTCCCGAGAATTCAATTTCACTTCTAGTTTCCGGTGGTCATACTCAAATTATTAAAATAGATAAATTAGGAAGTTATGAAATCATTGGTAGCACGCTAGATGACGCAGTCGGTGAAGCATTTGATAAAGTAGCACGCATGATGGATTTGCCATACCCAGGAGGTCCACATATTTCTAAATTAGCAGAGATAGCGCGAGGGCGTCCGAGTAAATCTCCAAAATTCCCTCGCCCAATGTTGCATAGCAAAGATTACAATTTTTCTTTCTCTGGCTTGAAAACTGCCGTACTGTACCATATTCGTGATAACCCAATCCAAGGCGAAGAAGATAGAATAGCTATTGCTCGAGAATTTGAAGATTCTGCAATTGAAGTCGTGATTAAAAAAACTGTAAAAGCAATCGAGGAATTCGGAAGCACGCATCTACTTCTTGGCGGTGGAGTCGCGGCAAATAAATATCTACAAAATGAACTCTCTCGTGTGAGTTCAGAGAATAATTTTGAAGTTTACTACCCAGTCCGCCAAATCACCGGCGACAATGCTCTTATGATTGCGATTGCTGGATATTTCCATAAAGATGAAATAGCTAAACCAGAAGACCTCAAAGCCGATGGTAATCTAAAGCTCTAATTTGAGATACAGCCCAAAAAATGCTATATTTTGTATATGAATAATGACGATTTGAATATTAATCCAAAGCTTTTGAAACCTTACAATCCAGCCGATACTGAGGACCGTATCTACAAGCTCTGGGAAGAAAGTGGTTTTTTTAACCCTGATGTTTGTATTGAAAAAGGTGTTACAGATAACAATGCAAAACCCTTCTCTATTGTCCTACCTCCTCCAAACGTCACAGGGACATTACACATCGGACATGCATCAATGCTTGTAATTGAAGATATTATGGTTCGTTTTGCTCGCATGCAAGGCCGACCGACACTTTGGCTACCTGGGACCGACCACGCTGCAATCGCCACACAAAGCAAAGTTGAAAAAATAATTGAAAAAGAAGGAGTTCGCAAAAATGATCTAGGTAGAGAAAAATTTTTGGAAAGAGTAAATGCATTTGCTCAAGAATCTCACGACACAATTCTAAACCAAATGAAAAAGATGGGCGTATCTGTAGATTGGTCCCGCGAAGCTTTCACTCTTGATGACAAAAGAAACTTGGCTGTCCGCACAGCATTCAAAAAAATGTATGACGATGGTTTGATATACCGTGGACACAGAATCGTGAACTGGGATCCAAAAGGTCAAACAGTTATTTCTGATGATGAGATTGTGTACAAGGAAGAAAAAACAAAACTGTATTATTTAAAATACGGGCCTTTCACAATCGGTACTGCTCGACCTGAAACAAAATTTGGTGATAAATATGTTGTTATGCATCCTAATGATTCACGATATGCAAATTACGAACATGGTCAGAAGCTTACTGTGGAGTGGATTAATGGCCCAATTGACGCAACGGTTATCAAAGACGAAAGTGTTGATATGGAATTTGGTACTGGAGTTATGACTATTACCCCATGGCATTCAGTAGTTGATTTCGAAATGGCAGAACGCCACAAGCTCGACAAAGAGCAGATCATTGATAAGTATGGCAAACTCTTGCCCATTGCTGGTGAATTCGCTGATATGAAAATCAAAGATGCCCGCAATAAGATTATTGAGAAATTAGAATCAAAAGGTTTGGTAGAAAAAATTGAAGATTACACACACAATGTAGCAACTGCCGAGCGAACAGAAGCAGTCATCGAACCACAAATAATGAATCAATGGTTTATCAATGTAAACAAGCCAATCGAATCTCGAGGAGGTAAAACGCTTAAAGAATTAATGCTCGAGCCAATTAAAAATGGTCAGATAGGAATCCTGCCAGATCGTTTTGAAAAAGTGTACTACAACTGGGTAGAAAATCTTCGTGATTGGTGTATTTCCCGGCAAATTTGGTACGGGCATAGAATTCCAGTTTGGTATAAAAATAATGAAATTTATTGTGGAATTGAAGCTCCCAAAGGTGACGGCTGGATACAAGATGAAGATACACTCGATACCTGGTTCTCTTCAGGACTTTGGACATTCTCAACTTTAGGCTGGCCAGACATGGATGCGAGCGATCTTAAAAAATATCACCCAACAACAGTTCTTGAAACTGGTTATGATATTATTTTCTTCTGGGTTGCACGTATGATACTGATGTCGCAATATATACTCGGCGAAGTGCCTTTTGAGACGGTTTACCTCCATGGGCTTGTTCGTGATGCTAAAGGGCGCAAGATGAGTAAATCGTTGGGTAATATTATTGACCCTCTCGAAGTTTCAGAAAAGTATGGAGCTGATGCTGTACGCATGTCGCTTATCATCGGTACTGGTCCTGGCAACGACAGTAAAATGTCTGAGGATAAAATCAAAGCTTATAAACACTTTGCAAATAAATTGTGGAATATTACAAGATTTATCCAAACATATACAAAAAATGTAATCGTAGATCCAAATTTCACAAAATATACAGATTCTGATTTGGAATTAATAAAAGAAAGAGATGAGCTTGTAAATACAATTACCAAAGAAATTTCTGAATACAAATTCTATCTTGCTGGTGACAAAATCTACCAATACACTTGGGCACGATTAGCAGATGTAATTCTTGAGGAGAGTCGTACGATCTTTATAAACGGAACAGAAGATGAAAAGAATTCACGCAGTCATTTTTTAACAGAGACCCTAGAGATCATTGTAACAACATTACACCCATTCATGCCATTCGTAACAGAGGAATTGTGGTCTATCATTCCTCATAATGATAATAATTTATTGATGGTACAAAAATGGCCACAGATCCAATAGCAATCAAAAATATTATTTATGCCGTACTCGGAGGTGTAGTCCCCGCAGTATTCTGGCTTTGGTTTTGGCTCAAAGAAGAAGATCCTGAGAATCGTGAACCGAAACTTTTAGTATTTATTACATTCATAATAGGAGCTATTGCTGTAATTTTTACCATTGCAGTGCAAAAATTTTCTACATACTTTTTTGAAAATGGGACAACACGCATTGTTATATGGGCCGCAATCGAAGAAATCCTGAAATCGTGTGCGGCGATGCTTATAATAGTAAATAGCAGAGTGATACGGAAACCTATAGATTATCCAATGTATTTTATTGCATGCGCACTTGGATTTGCAGCTTTTGAAAATGTTCTTTACCTTTTGGAACCACTCGCTACCAATGGTACTCTCGTCGGTGCACTCACTGGAAATTTACGATTCCTTGGTTCTACACTTCTGCATGCAATTGCAAGTGGAATGATTGGGTCTGCGCTTGGACTTGCATACTTCAGAGATTGGATTTCAATTAGAATTTACTTCGTAATTGGTTTAATCTTAGCTATTATCTTGCATAGTGTGTTTAATTTCTTTATAATGAAAGGTAGCGGTGAAAATTTCTTGCAAGTATTTGGATTTGTGTGGATCACCGCTATTATCAATATTCTTATATTTGAGAAACTAAAACGTATGGGTGGCGAGCCAGAGTCGTAACACATACAAAAAATATCTATGCTAAAGAAAAAATCTTTTTTTGAACGATTAACAGGTGGTATGCGAATGGAAGAAAATGAAGAAGAGGAAAATGTAGAGACTGAAACAAAAAAGTCTAAATCATCACAAGGTAGTTCCAAATTTTCATCTTCCAAAAATTCCGCCTCTGAGAAATCTACACCATTATCTGTTTCATTTGAAGACGAACAAGAAGGAGAGCTAACAGTAGATGTGTACCAGACCCCTAATGAAATAATAATCCAGAGTATGGTAGCAGGGGTAAAGCCAGAGAATCTATCTATAACTATTACACGAGATATGGTTACCATTAAAGGCAAGCGTGAAGAGCCTCGTGGAATACTTGAGGAAAATTATTTTATAAAGGAACTGTATTGGGGTACATTTTCTCGTACCATTTCTCTCCCCCAAGAAATCGAACCTGAGATTACAGAAGCAATGGAAAAACACGGATTATTGGTAATCAAACTTCCAATTGTAAATAAAGAAAAACAGACAGTCCTGAAAGTAAAATCTTTTTAAAAAAATAAAACACCTCATATGAGGTGTTTTATTTTTCTCTGGATGTGCCTAGACCCAGATTCGAACTGGGGACCTATCCCTCTTCAGGGGAGCGCTCTACCAACTGAGCTATCTAGGCATATTGAATTATTTTATTGATTCTGAAGCTGTTTTATCAGATCTTGGACTTGATTCAAATCAGGCATACTTGAATTCCCCTCTGCTGAACTCTTACCGAAGGTGGTTAATGTATTGTAGTAACCAAATACATCATTTATATATGGCTGAATCATGTAATATGCCCCAAAAGTAACCCCTAAGATAATTACCCAATAAATAATCCTAAATATATGGGCACGCTGTTGGGCGCTTCGCATACGGCGGAGCAATGTATTATTCTCCCTTGCAAGCTCCAAACTTTCCCTAAGCATTTTTTGTGTTTCAGGATCCATATGGGCATATAATAGCATAAAGCTATAAAAAGATAAATATGTGCCCTCGGTACGAATCGAACGTGCATCTATTCCTTAGGACGGAACTGTTCTATCCATTGAACTACGAGGGCAGGAACTATTCTTTTATTCCAAGTAGTTCTACAATTTTTGGCTTATTAAAACCAACTATTAGATTATTATCTATGACGATAACAGGCACTCCCATTTGGCCACTTTTTGCAATCATTTCTTGGCGCTTTGCATTATCTTCAGCAACATTAAAATCGGTAAATTGAACATTATTTGCTGTAAAAAATTCTTTTGCCATGTGACAAAAATGACATGATGGTGTGCTATATACTGTGACTGTACTCATATAAATTAAAAAATTAAACTGATATAAATTTATTATATCACAAGACATCCCAAGTAGTAAATTTCGTACATTCTAGATCTCTATCGTCTATCCAATGATAATTCCCCCCTTTTGGTTTGCCAAAAAGTATAGAGTTGTATAAGAATCCGTGCTCCGACAGCCACGCTTCTGTTACACTTCGGTGACTCTCCTCTCGGGAAGTAAAAAAGGTCACAACGTGGCCATCTTTATACCATTGATTTATTTTTTCTTTTGAACCTGGGATTATTTCTGCGTCAGACATACGCTCTGGTTCATCGTTGGGAATGTCTTCACAAATTGTCCCATCAATATCTACTAAATAATTTTTGATTCCCTCTGGTAATTTAGCACTCCCTCGATGCCCTTTATCATTTACAACTTCAATAAAATCCATATATTTGTTTTAATTAATTAAATAAATTTTTTACGAACTCAATTAGCCCCTTTTTAGGAGCTACTGTAGATACGGCACTTTCAGCACTTGCTTCTTGATCTACTATAACCACCATCTTCTCGCCTTCTTTTACCACACGATATTTTTCTCTAACTGCTTCTTCAGCACCTTTTTCAGTTTCTAAATTTGCAATTTCATTCTTTATGGCATTTTCACGTGCTTGCAAGGATTCAATATTTTTTATCATTAAATCACGCTTTTTGGCCGTTTCGCGACTTTTTTCTACGAGCTCGATCATATTGTACATAAATATCAATACAACAACGAGAAGCCCAAAAAGCATCAGCGGTGAGTATATTAATTTGTTTTTATTTTGCTTTTTTTGAAATTCCGCCATACTATGCTATGATTATAACATGTTTTTCAGTTCAAAAGGTAGACGCAGAATAGGGAGACTCTTCAGTGTTATTGCTATATTGGTAATAATAAGCATGATAATGCTGTATACTCCAAGCTTCCAATAAATTACTCTGATTTATTGCGCATCATCTTCAGGAATACATCGTGAGGTATATTTACCGTGCCACGACCTGCCATCTTCTTCTTACCCTTCTTTTGTTTCTCTCTTAATTTCATCTTACGTGTAATATCACCTCCATACATATGCTGAGTCACATCTTTCATATATGCACTTACTGATTCGGATGAAATAATGCGACCCAAGGCTTTGCCTTGAATTTTAAAAGCAAACTGTTGACGAGGAATTACTTTTTGCAACTTTTCTACTTGAGTTTTTGCTTCTTCTTCCACACGACGTCGTGACACCACGCGCGTAAATGCCACCATTGGCTCATCAGCTACGAGGATATCTAGGCGCACAACATCGGCCTCACGATATTCACCAATCTCGTATGAAATAGATGCGTACCCTGAACTCAGACTTTTTAACTCATCAAAAAAGTTGCGCATTAATTCCCTAAGTGGCATCTCCATACTTACAGATGATCTATTATCTCCAAAATTTTCTGTCATTTTAACAGTCGCTTCATGTTCGTATAAAAATGGCATCAGATGCGTAATGTAATTTGTCGGCAAAATAATTTTGACATCTACCCATGGCTCGAAAATCTTTACCACATTTCCATCATCAGGGAATAAATGTGGTGAGTAGATTGTCTGTTCTTTACCATTTTTTAAAATCACTTTGTAAGTAATTGATGGCATTGTCACGACTAATTTCAAGTCAAATTCGCGCATCAATCGTTCGGTAATTATTTCTAAATGAAGCATTCCTAAGAATCCACACCGGAATCCTCGCCCGAGTGTCCCTGAAGTCTCTTCTTCGTAAGAAAATGATGAATCTGACAATCTTAATTTACCAAAAGCTGATTTTAGTTCCGGAAAATCATCGGCACTTTCAGGATACACAGATGCCCACACAACAGGGCTTGGCTTCATATATCCGGGTAAGGCTTGCAGTGGCTTCTTAGTATAAGTAATTGTGTCTCCAACAGAGGCAATGCCCGGCTTTTTAATTCCTGTTACAATATATCCAATTTCGCCCCCAGTAATTTTATCGCGAGGAAATTCTTCTGGCGAAAATGTTCCCACTTCGAGAGAAATAAATTTCTCATCCGAAACAGCAAACAATAGCGACTCACCTTTTACAAAGCTTCCATCAATCACACGCACATACACTATCACCCCCCGATGATTGTCGTACTTGAAATCAAACACCAGTGCTCGGCCAGATACACTTTGCTCTTCAACATGAGGACTTGGAATTCTTTTTACAATTTCACCAAGCAATTCTTTTACACCTTCACCAGTGCGTCCTGATACTTCCAAGATCAAATCCGGGTCAATATTGAGAAGCAAGGCAAGCTCCATTTTAACTTCATCTACACGAGCCAAAGGTGAATCAATTTTTGAAAGTACAGGAATGATTACAAGTCCAGAATCACGCGCCATTTGGAGTGTTGTGAGAGTTTGAGCCTGTACGCCCTGAGTGGAATCTACTAGCAATATAGAGCCTTCTACCGCCTTTAAAGCACGGGATACCTCGTAGGAGAAGTCAATGTGGCCAGGGGTGTCGATTAGGTTTAAAATGTACTTATCGCCATCCACAATATGCTCCATTCGGACTGGTTGCATTTTGATCGTAATTCCACGCTCGCGCTCAAGCTCCATAGAATCCAACACTTGATCCTTCATTTTACGCGCCTCGATAGTACCCGTCACTTCAAGCATTCGGTCCGCCAATGTACTCTTCCCATGATCTATATGGGCAATAATACTGAAATTGCGTATGTGTTTTGTGTCCATTATTCCCCTATCCTACCAGAAAAACCTTTAAATTAAAAGGTTAATAAAATAATTTATTTCCGCATAAAAGATTTTAAGTGCAATAAAAATTAACGCGCAAGCAAGAACAATGAAAGCTCTGTGGATTATTTTTTCATTTGAAAAATATTTTCTGAGTGAGTTGAAACTTACAACAACAAGGGATAGTGCAATAACCATAGCAATTTCAAATATCAGTATGAATAAGTATTCCCCAAATTTTATTTGATGACCAAGACTGAAAGCTATCGGTAAACAAACAGAAAGCCAGTATAACCACAAAGGTCCATTGAAAAGCATCAGGAGAAAAATATGTTTTGGTTTTATGCTTCGTTTTTGTTCGTTGAAATCTATTTTTTTTATCTTAAATAGTTGGAAAGCGATATATAAAAGAATTATAAACCCAATCAGAGAAAGTATGTGAAAAATAATACTAGGAATTTTTAACCAAGTAGATGTTACAACTAGGAATACTCCTATTAAAAATTCAGTTAGCCCCGCAACAAAAATATACATAGCTCCATTTGAAAAGCCTTTCTTGGGAGATTTCAATATTTCTGAAAAAGCCAGGAAAATAATAGGACCTGGAATCAATCCTCCTATAAATCCTAAAGTAATTGCTGTAAAAATGTCTTTATATATCACCATACTAGTGTACTAGTATTTAATCCAAAAGTAAATAAAATTATTCTATAAATCCGCCTACTTGGTGGTTCCATAGATCAGCATACGTGCCATTTTTAGCCAACAGCTCTGCATGGGTTCCCTCTTCTACAATTTGACCTTTATCCAACACAATAATACGATTCATTTTCTGAATAGTCGAAAGCCGGTGCGCAATAACAATTGTCGTTCGCCCCTCCATAAGCTTTGCAAAAGATTCTTGGATATATTGTTCACTAATACTGTCGAGCGAACTTGTAGCTTCGTCCAGAATGAGTATTGGTGAATTCTTCAACATCGCTCGGGCAATAGCCACACGTTGCCTTTCTCCGCCCGAGAGCTTAACTCCACGTTCCCCAACAAGAGTATCGTATTTATCTGGTAATTCACTTATAAATTTATCTGCATGCGCTAATATTGAAGCTTCAACAATCTCCTTATCTGTTGGGTTCTCTTTTGAATACGCAATATTTTCTTTAATTGATCGATGGAACAGTATTGACTCTTGTGGCACATAAGAAATTTGTGCGCGTAACTCATCTTGTGTTATATGGGCAATATTTTGTCCATCAATTAAAATTTCTCCACTATCAACATCCGCAAAACGTAGAAGTATTTTTGTAATTGTTGATTTACCTGAACCTGAATGTCCAACAATACCAATCTTTTCTCCCTTATCAATCTTGAGATTAAATTTCTCTAAGACATTATCCTTGTCGTTATACCCAAACGAAACATCTTTAAATTCAATTACTCCATCTTTTATTGTGCACACTTCTGGATTTACTGGGTCTTTTACTTCAACTTCTGTTTCAAAAATATCAACAACCTCTTTAATATCAGTCATTGCCTTCATAAAGTTGGTTATACCGTCGGAGAGATCCCAAATACGCTCCATAATAGTGAATATGTACATATACGTCATAACAAAAACTCCTATTGTTATTTCTCCAATTTTCCATAAATGTATCATTGTAAATAAAATAAAAATATGAAAAACAATCATCATCACCGCCTGAAAAGCGGATCGTAGAAGATTGAATTTAAATGCCTTGTACATACACTCTTTCACAAATGTAGTAATTTTTTTAAAATAAGTAAATTCTTTTGAAAATGCAGAAAATATTTTAACATTGAGCATATTTGTAATGGAATCAGACAGAATACCGGTCACTTGTGAATCTGCGTTTGATTCCTTTAAATCTAATTTAATTTTTTGTTTTGCAAATAAAACAACCATGAAAAAATAGACAAGACACCAAATAGCTAAATACATGGCAAGTATTTTTGATTGAAAATACAGCATAATAGTAGTGCCGATAATCAATATCGTAAGAAACCAAAAGGTTTGAAATACAGCAAGATTAATTACTTCAAAAGCTCTTACAAAACGCTTCACTTTTGCAACAATGCTCCCAGAAAAATTATCCGAGTAAAATTTATAAGAATGATTTGCTAATTTCTTAAAGGAAAAGTCGTATATATCTTTTATCCCAGCACTTACAAGTCGAGCATTAGTATATTCCCTATATCTAGTGATAGAGATAGAAGAGATGTATGCTAAACTCATCGGCACAATAAAAAGAATTGCAAGATCATACCGAGCTTGAATACTCATATTAGTGGTGTTTAAAAGATCAATAATACTCTTATATCCAAAAGGAATCAGCATTAGTGTGAAGAAGATTCTCCCAGGAGCAATTAATAACATCAAGAGAAAGCCCAAACGATGGGGCTTTAAAATCAACCACAGGTATTTAAAAATTTTGCGAAATGAAAACATTATTCAACTATAACAAAAAAAGCTTGGAAATAAAAGATTAATTTTATTCTATAAATCCTCCAACTTGGTGGTTCCAAAGATCAGCGTATACTCCTTCTTTTTCCAACAATTCTTTATGAGTTCCTTCTTCTACAATTTTCCCATCTTCAAGCACAATAATCCTATCCATTTTTTGGATTGTTGATAGACGGTGAGCAATGACGATTGTTGTTTTACCCTTCATTAGTTCATTGAATGCATCTTGAATATATTGCTCAGAGATACTATCAAGTGAACTTGTAGCTTCATCTAATATTAATATTGGTGAATCCTTGATCATTGCTCGTGCAATCGCCACACGCTGGCGTTCACCTCCAGAGAGTTTAACTCCCCGCTCCCCAACATAGGTATCGTACCCATAAGGAAGTCTAGAAATAAAATCATGCGCATAGGCTTTCTTTGCCACTTCAATAATTTCCTCATCACTCGCATCAGCTTTGCCATATGCAATATTTTCGCGGATAGTACGGTGGAAAAGAATTGATTCTTGTGGGACATAAGAAATCCGAGTTCGCAAATCATCTTGAGTAACGTTACGGATATCCTGTCCATCCACAGTAATTGATCCATTAGTCACATCCATAAAACGCAAAATCAAATTTGTGATTGTAGACTTGCCAGCCCCAGAATGCCCAACGACTCCGATACGCTCACCTGATTTTACATCAAGGTTAAAATTATTTAGTACTTCCTGGCCATTTTTATAAACAAAATTTACCTTATCAAAAACAAGATGGCCTTCATTCATTCTAAGCTTTTCTGGATTTTCTGGGTCTTTAATATCTGGCATCACATCCATTATATCTACCATTTCCTTCATATCCGCACCCGCTTTCATAAATTTTGTCAGTGCATTCCCAAAATCCCATAACTTCTCAAAAATAATTACCATATAAGTTTGCACAAGTACTATTGTTCCAGTAGTAATCTTATTGTCGAGCCATAATTTTATCATTACGTACAAAAGAACACTTTGAACCAAGAAAGCAAGCAATGATTGTAAAACTTCAATTTTCCCAGCCAAAAACCATGCTTTCTTACTACGCTCTGCTCCTTCGTCTGTCATCGATCGGAAAGATTTGCTTTCAGCCTTGCGTGCAGAAAATATTTTTACGGCTAGTATGTTTCCAAATACATCAGCAAGTCTTCCGCTGATCTTAGAATCAGTTGCAGCTTCTAAAACGTCATATTTTACTTTCTTCCTCAAGAAATAAAGTATGATACCAAAGTATAGTATTATCCATATAGCAAAAAACAAAGAGATTATTTTTGATTGGCTGGTTAAAACCACGAATACCCCAATTAAAATTATAACTGTAGATGTAAAATTATACAGAAATATATCAAACATTGACTCAAAAGATCCTACGAATCGGCGTGATTTTGTGACCAAGCTTCCTGAAAATGTATTGGCAAAAAATGTCTGAGAATGATTCTGAATCTTATTAAAACAAAAATTCCGCAACTCTCGAATGACATTGATCTCAAACCTAAAGAAAATAAATTTAACAAATCGTGCGCAAAGCGAAGTAAGAAAACTTAGAATAATTAAAGTAAAGACTAGTTTCAGCAGGCCATCAGATGAAGTTGTTTCTATGTGGCCCAAAGAAATAACATCAATTATTTTCTTAAAGTAGACAGGTCGTATAATATGCTCTAATAGAGTCCTAATTATAAAAATTATATATATAGAAAGTAGTGCGAATTTAAATTTTCGCATTTGTGGCCAAACATATTTGAAGATAGCTCTAAATAAAGACATTTTTACATATTATCAGACAAACCCTTAAATTAAAAGGCTTAAAGTTCTTTCTGTTCTGGAATCGAGATTGCTCTTTTCCAGAATTTGTGAGACATCGCATCTCGGATAGCAATATACTCTTTGTTTTTCATGGATTGCAAAACCACAACCCCTGCAATAATACCCGAAATTCCCGCAAAAAAACCTTGCAATAAAACACCCCAGAAGGTGGAGAGGCTAAATACATCATCAAAAATTCCGAGCGCAAAATATGAGACTACTCCTATGGTGAAAGTTGCACATAAACTTTGAAATACTGTTCGTGAAATCCCCGTCTTCATCCCAACAAAAAAATCTTTACGAACACTGTGCCAAAGTAAAGCAACATTTATTAAGGAACCAAGTGCATAGGCGAAAGGAAGTGCAAGCATCTCTGTACCTTGCACATCGCTCACACGAAGAAGATCCTCTATAGTATGGCGCAATACTGGCATAGTATAAAATAGGTTTAATATTATATAACCAAGTATTACAATTAATACAGAGGAGAATAAATTTATCCACAAAGGCTTTTTTGTATTACCAGATGCGTAATATGCCCGAACTAAAAGAAGCACAATACTTTGAGCCACAAGAGAAATTATAAATAAAGCTACTGAGGCCGCGGTGAGCTTTGTCTGCTCCCAAGAAAATGTACTAGTCCCCAAGATTACACGCACAACCTGCGCTCGCAATACGATGAATAGTGCGGTAACTGGTAAAGACCAAAAAATGATCTGCTGAATCCCCCCGATAACACTTATACGAAAATTTTCCATATCCTTCTTAGCATAAGCTCGCACTAATATTGGAAATGCAGCAACAGAATACGAAATACCAATAATCCCTAATGGAACCGATTGCAAATTAAATGAAAAAGTGAAAAGCGAAATTGAGCCCACAGAAAGCTTTGAAGCAATAGATATAAAAATAATAAAAACAATACTATTAAAAGATAGCGCCAAAGTCCGTGGGATAGAAGTTCGAATCACAATGAAGACCTCTTTCCAGGCTATTTTACTTGTTAACCTTGGCAATAGATTGTGCGAGGAAACAGTAGGGATTTGTACCGCTAGATGCAAAAATGCTCCTAATATTACACCATATGCCAAGCCCACTGTTCCAAAGCTTGGATAAAAGAAAATGATTCCAAGAATAATTCCTACATTATAGAAAACAGGTGAAAGAGAGAAGATAAAAAACTTCTTGTAAAGTTGTGTGATTGTACCAATCAAATTTGAAAATCCAATTAGAATGGGTGAAAGGAGCATAATACGGCTTGTCTCTACAAGCATTTCATATGAATATCCATTAAATCCAGGAGCAATGAAACGTGCAATTTCTGGCATAAAAACATACACAACAATACTTACAACCAACATACAAAGCATAAATGCAGAGAAAATTGAATTCAAAAATTTTTGTGCTTGCTTTTTACTCTCGCCTCCTTTCAAATGATCAACCACAAAAGGCATTAGCACAGTAATCGAAGCCAAGGACGCAACGGATACATAGAGAAAATCCGGTATTCTAAAAGCGGCATAATAAATATCCAGATTCACCCCTGCTCCTACATAATGAGCAAGTAAACGATCTCGTACAAGGCCTAAGATTTGAGAAAGTAAAGTAAAAGCTCCAAGCAAAAGTGCCGCCTCATTTACACCATGAAATTCTTTATTCAAAAATGTAAAAAGCTTTTTTACCATCTTAAATAATTATATTTAATATACGCCCTTTTACATAAATAATTTTCTTTGGCTCTTTGCCGTCCATCCACTTGATTACAGTTTCATCTTGCATGGCTTTTTCTTTCACACTATCTTCACTTTCATCTTTATCTACGATAAGCTCGGATCTTACTTTGCCATTCACTTGCACGCCAATTTTTACAGTTTCGCTTTCTAATTTTTTTGGATCGAATTCTGGCCATTTTGATAAATGAATACTTTGTGAATCCCCCATTTTAAACCATAACTCTTCGGTAACATGTGGCGCGAATGGAGCAAGAATTTGTAGAAAGGTTTTAAAATCGTCTACACCTACAATTTCTTGCTTTTCCATTTCATTTATACAAATCATCATTGATGAAACTCCGGTATTGAATTTAAACATTTCAATATCCTCACTCACCTTTTTAATAGTTTTGTGAAGGATATTTTCTAATTGAGGATTGTGCTTTGTCTCCAAATTTACTTTCATTCCTAACCTCCAAACTCTTTCGATAAATCTATATGTGCCTACCATTCCATCATTATTCCAACATGCAGTATTCTCAAATGGCCCAATAAACATTTCGTACAATCGAAATGCATCCGCGCCAAAAGTCGCAATCACGTCATCTGGGTTTACAACATTTTTCCAACGTTTTGACATTTTCCTACCATCATTTGCCAAAATAAAACCGAGAAATTCCAATCTAGGAAAAGGTTCTTCTGTGGTGACACTTCCAATATCAAATAAAAACTTATGCCAAAAACGCGCATAAATCAAGTGGCGAGTTGCGTGATCACCTCCTACATATACATCCACCGGCATCCAATCTTTTTCTTTATTTTTATCAATTAAAATTTCATCGTTTTGTGGATTAATGTACCGTAGATAATACCAAGAACTCCCCGCCCATTGTGGCATTGTATTCGTCTCTCGCTTGGCACTCCCTCCACATTTAGGGCATTTTGTATTTACCCAATCAGTAATATTTGCCAAAGGACTCTCTCCTGTACCTGTAGGCTCGTAGGATTCAACTTCTGGTAAAATAATTGGTAGCTCACTTTCAGGGACAGCAACAACACCACAATCAACACAGTGCACTATTGGTATCGGCTCTCCCCAATATCTTTGCCGTGAAAAAACCCAATCCTTTATTTTGTAAGAAATTTGTCGTTTTGCATAGCCTTGATCGCAGAAATATTTTACCATCTCTCCTATTAAATCTTTGTTGATTTCTCGTCCAGAAAAATTTCCAGAATTTATCAACACGCCACTATTTTCGTGCGCATTAACTGGCATACTTTCGTCAGACCTCTCCATTACTTCTTTCAATTGAATATTGTATTTTTTTGCAAAATCGTAATCGCGCACATCATGAGCAGAGCAACGAATAATCCCTGTCCCAAAATCCATCAGAGCAAAATTAGCAATCCAAATCGGCATTTTAGATCCTTCATTAATTGGGTCGATTGCATATGCTCCTGTAAAAATTCCCTTTTTCTCTTTATCTCCAAAACTCTTTGCTGTTTTTTTGTGCTCATCGATAAATAACTTTACTTCTGATTCAATATCTCTGCCTTTAATTAATTCATTTACAAGAGGATGCTCAGGAGCAATAACTAAAAATGTGTCTGCATATAACCATGCAGGATACGCACTAAAAGCATCAAGTGTAATTTCACTATCCGCAACTTTATGGCTTACGACAACACCTTCTTTGCGTCCAATCCAATTACGCTGAGCTTCTTTTACTCCCTCTGGCCATTTTGGCAACTTGTCTAAGTCCGCAAGCATACGGTCGGCATAATCAGTAATTTTCAAAACCCATTGACGCATTGGCTTCTTCTCAACCATAGTCCCACAACGTTCACATGTGCCGTCAGCCTCTACGTCTTCATTTGCCAAGCCTGTTTGGCAAGATGGGCACCAATTTATTGGCTCAAAAGATTCATACGCTAGACCTTTTTTAAACATTTGAAGGAATATCCACTGAGTCCATTTGTAAAATTTTGGGTCGGTAGTATTTATTTCGCGAGACCAATCATGATCAAGCCCAATAATAGCTAACTGTTCTTTGAAGCGCGCTACATTTTTCTCTACAGCTACTCGTGGGTGAACTTTATTTTTAATTGCAAAATTTTCTGCCGGTAGACCAAATGCGTCCCAACCCATTGGGTGAAGCACATTGAATCCTGACATTCTTTTCATTCGACTATATATATCTGTCGCAATGTATCCCCGTGGATGCCCCACATGCAATCCATCGCCAGACGGATATGGAAACATATCTAAAATATATTGTTTGGGCAAAGTAGAATTTTCCAGAGTTTTATAAACCCCGTTTTTATCCCATTCCTTTTGCCATTTTGATTCAATTTTTTTATGATCGTATTCTTTCATTTTTTTAAATTTCTTTTTCTAATAAAAATCTTGGTATGTATCCATCTTTTGTTAACTCGGAAATTACATTATCTTCATCATCATTTTCACGACCAAGCTCAATAATAATCTCCGAAGGAGCATTGGAACTTGCCTTATGAAAAGTTAGGTGGTTTTGCCACTTTTTAAATTTGGGACTTGTGATGAAATCTGAATCTATAATATAACTATCCTTCAAGATATCATGATCTTTATCCAAAGCTTTCATTAAAATAAATTTATCTTGTAGGACAATTTCTCCGACTTGATTTCTTGTATAAAAATCTTCTGACTTATTTTGATTAGATGTATGGAAATTAAAATTATTCTTTAGTAACCATTCAAGGACAGATACTTGCGATACACCACATCCCATTTTTTTTGCATCCAGATGACCATTCTTTTTTAGGATTTTTAGGAAATCTTCTGCTTTATTTAAAAAATCAGTCCCTGAAATACCTAGAGCTTTTGAATTGATATACCTATGAATCATATTATAATAATACTCACTCTCATTTGGAGGCTTTTGTTTCTTAAATTCAAGATCAGCAATATCTTTATCTTCTAGAGATGAATACAAAGAAAATAAAACTTTGTCTAAAACTTTTTTATTATCGATATTTTCTATCGAGGCTTCTATTTGGTAGGATAAATCTTTAGATATTTTTTGATTGAAATTAAATTCTCCTATGTCTTTATTATCAATAGCATTATACTGAATACTATTAAAAATATCCTCTATTTCTCTCTCATTAAATGGCTTCATAAATTCTTTATGAATTTCTTCTGTAGTTGGTTCTTTGATTTGGTCGGGCTTAAAAGAAGGCATAGTTTTTATTTACTAAATTTTTTTACTGCAAGCCATATTAATGCGCCGAGCGCTATACCAAGGATTATAACTTTTACCAAATTGTCAGCGCTGGACCAATATCGTATCGATGCAATTATGAAAGACAGAACTCCTCCCCACGCAAGTGATATTGTAAGTAAGGCTACCTGCACAAACCCAGCAACCACCAAAGAAAGTACTCCTAAGACAACAAGGGTGATGAACACATTCCTGTCATAAACTTTTCTTGCCTCATTGTAATTTATTTGATTAGTATAATTTGGATCACAATACGGTGCATACATGGCAACTGGCATGCTAGGATCTTTCGGATTAATATATTCTTCGCCGCCATTCCATTGACCACCCACACTCAGACATTCCTCTTTGGTTTTAATTGTTTCAACAATTTGAGTTGGCTTTATAAATTGATCGTACATTGGCTCTTTGTACACCAGTGACACCGCATAATTGAAAAACATATTCATAACGATCACGATAGCTACGACAATTGAAACTCTGACAAACTTAGATGTTTTATTAGTATTTATATTTGTATCCATAAGGTGGATTATAGCAGAAAAATAGTGTATAATAAAGTGATATAATTTATGGAAAGATTCAAGAAAAAATCATTAGACACAATAGATCGTGTCTCTATAAGAGCAACAAGGTGGATTGGCTCTACTACCTCTTTACTCGTACATACCGCATTATTTATGGGATCTTTTGTGATGTACTTTTGGGGTGTAAAGTTGGATAAAATTCTGCTCGTTGTTACAACCCTTGTATCACTTGAGGCAATATATCTTTCAATCTTTATCCAAATGAGTGTAAATCGCCAAGCTAGCAAATTGCATGCAGTTGCTCGTGACGTCGAAGAGATTCAGGAAGATGTGGAAGAGATTCAGGAAGATGTGGAAGAGATTCAGGAAGATGTGGAAGGTATCGAAAAGGACGTCGAAGAGATTCAGGAGGATGTGGAAGAAATTCAGGAAGAAGATGAAGATGAAGCTACCGAGTTAGGAGAAAAGAAGCACGATGTTATGCTCGGCCGAATCGAAGACACCCTCAAAGAATTAATGAAAGAAATCAGCGATATCAAAAAGAATCAAAAATAATCCCCACTCGGGGATTATTTTATTTTCGGATAACCTTTGGTTTTTTCCCTAGAAAAGAAATAATCGTAGACGGCTTGGAGTCTCTCTTGCCCACATTTATATACAAATCAATTTTATCGCCAAAATATTCCTGCGCCCCTCCTATTGTCTGTGCTGGATTCAAACCTTGAGGATTGGCGCTGGGTGCTACCAATGGCCCAACTTTGTTAATTAGATCAAAAAGATTTTTATTGCGCTTGCTCACAATACGGAACGCCAAGCTTTTTGTACCCCGATGTAAATATTTGAATTGAGAATGTAGGCAAGGTAAAATAAAACTTACCTTTTTACCTTTTGAAAACATTCTCACATTCTGCAGAATACCAGAATGTTCTATTTTAAATTTCGTAAGATCTTTTATTTCTGTAATCAATATTATAAAAGGCTTGTAGCTATCTCGGCCTTTTATTTTGTAAATCCTTTCTACTGATTTTTTATTCAAAGCTTGGGCCAAAATTCCATACAAAGTGTCGGTCGGCGCAATGATTGCCCCACCTTTCTGTAAAACCTGTTCAGCTTTAGTCCAATCATTTTGCATATACAAACAATACCATAAAAAAGGGCGCCGATAAACATTATAGAAATGTTCATAGCGCCAATTTATTTAGAAAATTATTATCATCAAAACTATAAAGATTATGACAAAAATAATAATAGAGATAGTATACTTTGCGACTTCTCGGGTCTGAGTAGGCATTTGTCCTTGATTAGACTCGTACCTGTTTAAGATAAACTCAGAGAAATCAGATGCATTTCTCCAAACATATCTACTAAACGTAGGGAGAGCAGTCATGAAGAACCAATTCAGGATTCTTCCACATATCTCAAAAAAGAATCTAAGCACCGGAATAATGTGCTTCTCAGTAGTGCTGGGGGTATGTTTCTTTGTCATAATATTTAATTAAAAAGTGCGTTGACTTACATAATAGCATACTTTATGCATAAAGTCAATACCCCTATTTTATGACAAAAAACCTTTATTTTAAAGCATTTATTTTGGCTGCCACAATAAAGTCATTTTGAGAGAGTCCTTTAATTGCATGGGTGGAAAGGTTGATTCCTACGTTTTTATAGTCTGTTAGATGTATATCAGGGTGATGTTGTTCACTCTCGGAAATAGCCCCCACTTTGTTTACAAATTCCAAAGCTTGCACAAAATTCTTGAAAACAAATTTTTTAGAAATATTTTTCCCCTCTTCATCTATCACCCAATCTTTCACATGGAAATCCCGCATAGATTCTGCATCAGCTTTTGTCATCGGATCTACCCCGCCCTCACACGGCACACATTTTTGTTGTAATAAGTCCATATAGCTATTTTAACATAATAAAAAGCCCAAGCGTAATGCCCGGGCTTTTTGATTTTAAAGTTTAAAAACTACTTATTCCTCTAATTCTAAACCTTCTTGGTTTACTGGGAATAATAATTCACCTGTTAAATTACCCAAATCATATGGGCCTACGTAATTTTTTTTACTTTTTTTCATAACTTTTGATTTTTAAATGTACAAATAAAAAACAGCTCCCTAGAGTAGAGAGCTGTTTTTTATGTTCAAATGGAGATTATATCAACGCAAACAACAGCCCTCTAGTTTGTGAGCTGTAATAATAACTTGCGCTGATAATATTTGATTTCATAAATTCAATATAGCACATTAGAAATGTATTGCAAAATTTGGGAAAATGAATCTTAAAACAATAATCAATATTATAATTCCGAGGATTAATCGTATCATTAGTCTATTGTATACCTGTTATAGGTTTTATACTAATTTTTCTTCAAATATACCTTTTGAAAATATGCAGTGATCGGGTAAGCAAAAGATATGATCACACTCACAAGCAATGCCATATTGAGTGACTTGGTAAAGACAAATACAATCAACGCAACCAATATCATGATTACTCTACCAAGATTGAGATATATTTCCCGAGCGGCCATTGTATCGATAATCTCACCTTTTCTATGATCGAGTGTTAGTGCGAAGTTGAATGGGTTGGATAGTCCATAAGTCAGATTGCTAATACTTGTGAACAACCCCCAACCGAAAATGGACGTTGCAAATGCCAATGGGATATAACTAATAGAGTTGATTATGTTGAAAAAGTAAAAGAAGAAAGCGCGCTTTTTCAACCGGTCAGAAATTTTTGAATTTATAAGTGCGGTGACTGCAGAAAGTATTGCTAAGTATCCAAAGAAATTACCCAATTTGCCCGGTGTGTTGATATAAAATAAAGTAAAAATTGGGATGATGTTGTAACTGAGCATAAATATATATCCTTGCATTGTTACGAGGACTTTGTGCTCCATCTTGCGGAGTGCTTTGTAAGTATCGAAATTAAAATTAAATGATGGCAATCTAAAAATCAAAACCAGAGGGATAACATAAAGCAACAAACTAGAAATAAATAAGGTATGGTACCCAAACCTTTCAACTACTCCTCCAGCGAGTGGAGCTAAAATGGTACTGAATACTGGACTGAATAAAAAATACATTCCGCTCTTGAATCCGTGCTCATGAGATTCGCTATATTTAAAATGAAGTGTATTGTAGATAGTCCAAAAGAAAACAATGTTGAAAGAGAAAATAATCGCAATGATATAGATAAAGTATACATGCGTCATGAAATTGGCTACCAATATAGCCAAGGCACTCGTACCCACACCGATTAGCAATGCATTCCTGCTATTGAATTTAATTCCTTTTAATATGAAAAATAGTAATACTACTGCAACATAAAAAACAAGGAAATACAAAAGCATATCAATATAAGAAACTCCGTTGTTTAGAAACCACAGCAAAAGGAGCGTCTGACTATATATCATCGCCGCCAGATACGTAATATAAAATATGAATACTTTTTTAAACATCTTAGACTTTAAACTCAATCACATCCCCATCTTTTACAATATATTCTTTGCCTTCAGTTCTTACCTTGCCTTTAGCTCTTGCCTCGCCATAGCTACCTGCATCGAGCAGATCCTGCCAGAACACTACTTCGGCGCGGATGAATTTATCTTTGAAATCTGTATGAATTGCCATCCCAGCTACTGGCGCAGTGCTACCATGCTTGATAGTCCAAGCCCTCGTCTCCTCCACTCCAGTTGTGAAATATGTATCTAAGCCTAGTAATTTATAGCATCCACCGATCAAGTCATTGATACCATCATGCTCGCCACCCAATTCCTTGCGGAAAGTCTCTTTCTCCTCGCCTTCGAAATCTTTCAATTCATCTTCTATCTTTGCATCTATCAATATAAATTGCGATCCTCCTTTTACAATCTCGTCTGTCATTTCTTTGAAATATTCGGGGTTGGCTTCATCCAGATTTTTTACTCCACCCTTTTTGTTCAATCCATAAATCATCGGCTTGCTTGTCAGCAGATTCAACTGCTTGACCTTCTTGCTCTCTTCTTCGGTAAATTCCAAACTATTCGCCAATTTGCCTTCTTCGAGCACCTTCTCTATCCTCTTCAATATTCCTTCTTCGAAAATTGCATCCTTGTCACCCTTCTTTGTATCTTTTTGAATATTACTCAGACGCTTGGTTACAGTCTCGAAATCAGCCAACACAAGCTCGAGATTAATCACACCGATATCTCGCATTGGGTCTACATTGCCGTATACGTGTGCTATCTCCTTGTCGCCACCAGTTAGTGGAAATAGGCGCACCATGTGTAGTATCGCATCAGTCTCGCGAATATTGGCGAGGAATTTATTACCCAAGCCTTCACCCTTGCTCGCACCCTCTACCAATCCTGCAATATCTACGAATTCCACCGCCGCTGGTATTGTACGCTTGGTTTGCGAGAATGTAGCAAGCTTATAAAGCCGGTCGTCAGGTACAGCAACAATACCCACAGATGGGTCGATAGTACAAAAAGGATAATTCTCCGCCGGCACCCCCTTCTTGGTAAGAGCATTAAAAAGCGTCGATTTACCGACGTTCGGGAGGCCAACAATTCCGATAGATAATGACATGCAAATAATATAGCAGAAATAACGCTTTTTTGAAAGATTATAAATTATCTACTTATTAGTTACTTTAAAGATTTTTTAAGTAAATCAAATTCATTTGTTTTGTCCTGAAGCCATTTTTCATTTTGAGACTGAAGATTTATTTGCATTTTTTGAAAATCATTATCTAATCTATTTAACTTACATACATACTCATCAGATCCTTTTGTAATAAAGAATACTCCTCCAGCAAGAATAGAAAAGGCAACCAAAGATAATATAATTATATGTTGTACTTTTTTATTTTGCGAATCTGTAAAATAAATAATAAAACTCACAAAAAGCAAAACAGCCCCTAAAATAAACATGCTGAAACCAAGTATTCTCGAGTAATCACAAACTGTTTTAAGAATCTGAACTTCAATAGTTAAAAAAGCAATAAAAGATGCAAATATTCCTAAAACAGTTACAGAGTTTGTAGAAAGAGAATCTTTAATTTTAAAACCTTCCTCTTTTGCAATTTCTCTTGTGATTTTTTCCACTTCTTCACTAGTAGGGTAAGTCTTAATATCTTGAGATGCTTCTATTGGCGGATGAGTTGTCTCAGCACTACTAATTATCGTCGGAGGTTGGATTATTGGATCAGGCATAATTTACAATTTAATATCCGGTAAAATGGCTTTTAGGGCAAAGTAATAAATCCGACCAGAATTATTACCAAGTAACATAATCATTGGAATTGCTGGTCCACCAACAACAAAAGCACCCGAGAGCTCATTTTGAATTGGCTGGTTTACAAAACCATCAATTAAAGTAGTTGGTTCTGTTATACCTAAATTACCCTTTATTGTGAGGGCAGTAATAATTTTTTGTTTATACTCTTCAAATTTAAGTGGTTCCATAATTATATAGTTTTTTTAAAATTTATCTTTCTATGTCCAAACCAGTACTTGCATCTAATATATCTAAGTATACTCCTAAAATTAACAAAAAGTAAAGTTAGACTGAAATTTAGGCATGCTATACTCATATTATGCACAATGAGATATACATTTTAGACTTACTCGGGACTTTTACTTTTGCCTTCTACGGGGCTTATGTTGGCATGCAAAAGAAGTTTGATATCTTTGGAATCTTTGTCCTTGCACTCCTTACAGCTGTCGGTGGAGGCACAATGCGGGAATTGTTCTTCAACAGCTTCCCTGCCTATTTCAACGACTTATATTATTTAGGTTTTATTCTGCTCGGTATTATATGCTCGATTATTTTGTATCCCAAATTTTCCAAAATCAACAAATACGCACTTGTTATAGATGCAGTTGGGCTCGTGACATTTGCATTCATTGGGGTCAGTCGCGCATACGATGCGGGGCTCGGAGCATTTGGTATCATACTCATCGGGACAATCTCGGCAGTAGGAGGAGGGCTCTTGCGAGATATTAGCATATCCGAAACTCCACAAATATTTTACAAGGATCTCTATGCAACGCCTGCGATAATACTCGGAATTCTATATATTATTCTAAGGAATTTCACCAACAGCCAATTGATGATATGGGTAGTAATACTGATTGCATTAGCATTAAGACTCTGCGCAATATATTTCAAAATAAATCTCTGGGGCCCTTGGAGGAAGGAATAAATTATTTATTTAGTTTAAATGTAGCTAATTGATTTTTGTCTCCACTATACCAATAGCCTTCATCTCCATTTTTCAATAAATAAATAATATATCCATTATTAGAGTCATAAACTTTAAAAACATTCTCTCCGATTTTTTCTTCTTTTATATATTTCCAAGCTGGTATTTCATATTTCTCCCACCAAGAATATCTAGATGTGTAGTACATTGAATTATTTTCCCCCAAATTTATTGACACGGATGGCCCACCTTCAGATTCTTGCTCAACTGGTGTATCCCCAATTGGTATTTCAATACTAAATCCATGACCAGAATAAATCTTTGTGTTAGTCGATTCTCCCATAGAACTTCTTTTGCGGGCGTCTTTTTCTAAATCATTGTACAGTCGGCCATGTTTTATAAGGCCAACAAAATATTCAGAATAAAATTTAAAAAATCCACGTTCTTGATATTGAAGCCAATGTATACGCTCATGCGCCAAGATTGTGCCTGGTTCAGAGCCTTCTGATATGTATCTTTCTTCTATAAAAATACCAAACGGTGGTATTGTCATAGCCATTATTTTCCCGGGTAGAGCCTTTGTATAATAAACATTGGCAGGTTTACTTATTTTAAATGTAGAATATATAGCACAAAAGCTAAATATTATAACCAGAACTAAAACAAAACATAATAGTATTTTGCCAAACTTTTTCATAAATTAATTACGCTCGCTCGGTGACTTCTTTGAGTTTAAGGAGGGCTTTGGGCCACATGCCTTCGAACATTTCTTTGAACTCTTCATTTACTATATCAATATCTATACCGAGTTCTGTGCCTCCGTCTTTCTCTGTGAATGTATAATTTTCGAATCCGGGAGTCCATTTGCGAGCTTCATCGCTCTCTGTATCTTCGACACCGTCCATCACCAACCCCAAGTGCTCGATAGAAAGGAATTCGTATTTACGATTCTCTTTTATACGGCTGACCATACCACCATCCTTCTTGCCAGATTCATCGGGCCCTAGGAAAAGCATCTTTGAGCCCTCGCTCCAATCCCCTTTGTAATACGAACCTGGGTGGAAAGATGTGGTCCATTCCCTGTATGTAGAATCGCCTAGCATTGTATACCAAACTTTCTCCTTAGGTGCATTTATTTGTATTGTAAAATGTATTTTTTCCATGTTTGAATTATATCATGAATCCGGACTTATAGGCTTTTGGGGGATTTGTGTAGTGCGTGCTATAATCGGACAAAAATAACTATCATGAGCAAGGAAAAAAAGTTACCAATTGATCCGGAATTGATCGATGACCTAGTTGGAATTAAAAGAAATACTGGGCCTAATACACCCAGGAATAATTCAAATAAAGACCAACCTGGCACCAAGTCTAAGACACCTAAGAGTAAAGAAAACTTTTTAGATTGAAAGAAAACCGATTAATTTTAAATTGAAGGAAGCGCTCTTGTTACAAGGGCGTCTTTTTTTATCTCAAAATCGAAAATTGTGCTAGAATTATAAAATATTTATGAATATAAAAGACTTTAAAAAAGAGTTCGACATGGCCTTCATGCTTGAACTCCAAAATTTATCAGAGCAAGCAGGAAAGCGTATAGAAACGCATAGCACAAAGAAATACATTGATTATATACTAAGCGTTGCTTCAAATGGCAAAAGGATACGTCCGTACAACGTCGCTCTTACATATAGTATCTATTCAGGTAATGACTGGCATACTATCGAGAGTACGCTTATTGGTATTGAGCTTATACATCTGATGGCTATTATTCATGATGATGTAATGGATAATTCAGATACAAGGCATGGGGTAATGTCTGTACACACTTATATAAAAGAAGATCTTGATAAAAAAACAGATACGAATACTGATACTGTGATCCACACTAGTCATTCTTTAGCAATACTTGTAGGCGACCTTGTTTTCTCATGGGCATATAGAGAATTTAGTAAAGATAATCAGACCAAGGATTCCTGGAATATTATTCATTCTCTTATGGAAGAAGTCATCGTTGGAGAAATGATGGATGTTTATAATCCTATTGAAAAAAAGGCGAATCTGAATGATATAGAGGAAAAGATGCTATTAAAAACTGCCCGCTACACATTTACTCATCCGCTATTGTTGGGTGCAACGCTTGCTGGTGCAGAAAAAGAAAATATTTTATGGATTAAAAAATTTGGTGATTCTGTCGGACTACTTTTCCAAATGCAAGATGACATATTCGATATTACAAAAGACGTTGAAACTCTCAAAAAGGATCCTCTGGGTGATATGAAAAATGGTATCCATACCATGCTAAGTGTTTATATTATGGAAAACGCAACGAAAACTGAGCAAGATCTTTGGGCTACATGGTTTGGAAACAAGGATACCAATAATCAAGAAGAAATCAAATCATTTATTGTTTCTACAGGAGCATTAAAATTTGCAGAGGATTTTATAAATCAAAAAGAGAAAGACGCACTACTTGCCTTATCTGAATCAAATCTAAATACAGAAGATACAATCAAGATAAAAGAACTACTTTCGGTTATAACAAAAAGAAAATATTAAATGAATTCCGATTATCAGAAAGATACAATATTTTGTAAAAAGATGACGCGAGAATACGGTACGTCATATTTTATTTCTACTTACTTTTTCCCAAAAATTTTAAGAGAGAGGACTTGGGTACTATATGCATTTGTTCGCTATCCCGACGAGATAGTAGACAATCAAGAAAAAGATGCGGGTATTGCAAGAGAAAAAGTTCTAGAATGGAAAATGGAATGGCAAAAGGCATATAATGGATCAACCGAAGTGCACCCAGTACTAAGAGCCAATGCCGTATTGTGGAAGGAGTGCAATATTCCTTTTGAATACAGCGACATATTTCTAGACGCAATGCTACAAGACACAAATAAAAATCGTTATAGTAATTATCAAGAGCTTGAGAGTTACATGTACGGCTCTGCTACAGTCGTAGGCTACATGATGAGCTATATTATCGGCTTTAAAGATGGGGCTCTCCCCTATGCCCGAGCACTTGGAGAAGCATTTCAGTTAACCAACTTTTTACGTGATATCAAAGAAGATTTGGCTCGTGGGCGCATATACATACCCCAAGACGAAATGGCCAAGCATGGCGTAACAGAAGCCGATTTTGAAAGCCAGTTAATGAGCAAGCCGATGAAAAATCTTTTAATGTATCAAATTAAAAGAAATGAAGATTTATACAGTGAAGCACTAAAGGGTATACCCATGCTAAATAAATCTGGTAGGCGCGCAGTACGTATCGCATTATATTTATACAAAGAGATACTAGAAGAAATCAAAAAAGACCCAGAAAGAATTTGGCATGAAAGAGTTCGCATATCAAAACTTCGAAAGTTATACATTATTATTAAACATTTTTAATCTCATGAACAAAAAAGAATCTATAATCATTATCGGTGCAGGTCTAGGAGGCCTAGCTAGTGCATGTATGCTTGCCAAAAAAGGCTACTCTGTAACCCTGATCGAGAAAAATGACACCATAGGAGGGCGAGCGCGAGTTTTTGAAAAAGATGGTTTTGTTTTTGATATGGGCCCGAGCTGGTATATGATGCCCGACGTATTTGAGCATTTCTTTTCTCTAATGGAAGAAGACATCAAAGATTATCTTCAGTTGGAAAAGCTCTCCCCTTCATACAGAGTGTTTCTAAAAAGTAATAAATCACATTATGATTTCTACGGAGATATAGATAAAAACACAGAGACTTTTGAAAAAGTAGAGCCAGGTAGTGGACAAGTTCTGGTAAAATTTTTGGCTAAATTAAAACTACAATATGGTATTGCTTATAACGAATTCATGTTTAAAAATTATAATTCTATTTTTGATTTTCTAACTTGGAGTGTAGCCAAGGTCGGATGGAAATTGCCATTACTAAAAAAACAAAAGCAGATAATCGAGTCACGTTTTAAAAGCGAAATTTTACAGAAAGTTATGCAATACCAAATGATACTACTAGGCACTGCCCCTGGTGACTGCCCTGGTATATATAGCATGATGAATTATGTCGATTTCGGCCTAGGCGTATGGTATCCAAAAGGTGGTATCTGGAAACTTCCAAAAGCAATGGAGGATATAGCTATCAAACATGGAGTCAAAATAATGACAAACTCGCCTGTATCCGAAATCATTGTAGAAAATGACATAGCAACAGGTGTCAGAATCGAAGGTGGTGAAGTCGTATCAGCTGATATTGTCATATCGAATGCAGACATAACATATACCGATCAATACCTACTAAAGGAAAAAGATAGACAATTTAGCAAAAAGTATTGGGATAGCAGGATGCTTGCTCCTAGCGCTTTTATAATATATTTAGGTATTAAGGGCGAGATCCCAACACTCTCGCATCACAATCTGATATTTTCAAAAGATTGGGAGAAGGGTTTTGACCAAGTATTCCACAATCCTGCATGGCCCACTGATCCATCTATTTATATTTCTGTTCCGTCAAAAACTGACAAAAGTGTAGCACCCGAGGGTCATGAGAATCTTTTTGTCCTTGTACCTATTGCTCCAGGACTCTCGTATGATGATAATTTCGAAGAGGAATACAAAGATAAAGTATTAAAAGAAATAGAAAATTATTGTGACATAAAAGATCTTAAAAGTAGAATCGTTTTCCAAAAAACTTATTCAGTAAAAGATTTTGAGTTAGATTACAATGCTTTTAAAGGTACAGCATTGGGCCTTGCACACACTATCAAGCAAACTGCCCTATTCCGCCCAAACAATATTCACAAAAGAATCAAGAATTTATATTTTGTCGGTGCGGGAACAAACCCAGGCATAGGTATGCCAATATGTCTGATCTCGGCAGAGCTTGTGTACAAACGTATTACGAAAAATGAAGACGTTCACCCACTAACAAGTTTGTAATTATTTCACAAACAATAAAATAACAAAAAGTATCACCCCAACTAAAGTATTAAATAGTGGGAACATTTTATACACAGACAATACCTCTTCGGGGTTACTTTTTCTAACTGAAATAAATATTAAATACAAATATCCAAGCCCAGCCAAAATGGCAAAAAATCCAATATAAAAATAAGCGATTACAGCAGATATAGCGTACAGAACACCACACAAAATAAGTGTGGTGTTCTTGCCTAACAAAGTTGCTCCTGTTTTAATATTTGCCATTTTATCGGCATTTATATCAGGCACTGCCGAGTACAAGTGCATCGCATATGACCACAGAAATCCAGCGAGCATCGGTATTAGAGGTGGGTAGGAATTTGTAACAATACCCCACGACACACCAACAGGTACAACATACAACAATCCACTGACTAAACTATCTACAAAAGGTATAGCCTTGGCTCGTAGTGGTCGAGCAGAATACTGCCAAGCTAAAAATACAAAGATTAATAGACAAATAAAAGCAGACGATGGCAATACAATAAATCCGTAAATTAAAAATGGTATATTTGTAAATAAAATAGTCCAAATTAATTTATTGTCATACTTTTTATCCAAGACTTGCTCGTAATTCGCCTTTTTATTATTTATTGCATCAGTTGCGCGGTCGTACAAATCATTGACCCCGTAAATCAAAATATTGGCCGGGAAGGTGAAATAAACCAGGAAAACAAGGATCGGTATAATATTTACACCCAATGGGTAAAATATAGCCCCACAGAGCCAGTATGGCCCCGCTACGTATACCCAAAACCTTGGGCGGCTAATGCTAATAAACTTTTTCATTATTTCTATAGTATATCACGATAGAGCTAACCATCAGCAAAAGTCCGAAAACAAAAGGCACATTAAGCCCGAGACCCCAAGCAACTATTGACCAAAAAATAATGTTTATAAAAAAGCTGTACCCTAAGTGGCGAATTTTATCTTGAGGATATTTGTTTAAGATAACAAAAGATATAAGTGACCCAACCAAGCCAGAAAATGCCCAACCTAGAAAGTTTTGAACTGGTACATTATAATATACCCCACCATGCACATATGACCACATACCTAAATTAACAGCTACCGGATCAAGTAATAAATCAAATACAACTAAAATAAGTACTGGTAAAATAATTCTTAAAATATTTTTATTGGTAATACTATAAACCATCACAACAGAACCGATCACAAGTGGCGCCCATGAAAGCCCGACAGTCCACGGCAAGATTCCAAACAATTTATAGCCAAGGTTCCCAGTATAAACGAATTCGCCATATGGCCAACCTGTAACCAAGCCTGTGTATTCTATAAACAAAGCAAATAGAGATAGTGAGAGAATTAATTTTAAAAGTGTGCGTAAACCAAATTTAAAATAAAGTACATAAAACAAAGGTAACGATATTACAAACAATGCAAATATTGAACCATACGAATATTTTAATGCACCGGGAATGTACACCAAAAACAAAGCCCCACACAATATAAAAATACAATAAAAGACAATAATTGAGTATTTTTTATTCATAAATCCTATACAGGCTTTATAAAAACTATTTTTGCATCAAACTCATAAGAGGAGCTAGAATATCACGATATTTAAGCATTTCAGTTTTGTATTTACCTAATACAAGGACTGTCGCGTACTCATCGGCCATACCGCTATTTTTTTTCTCTTCGATTTCTTTTTGAATTTTCTCAAACAAGGCTTTGACTTGCGGATTAGATTCGAGTTGTTTGAGGCTATCAGCAAGCTCTGGATTGGCACTCAATTTTTGTGCAATAATCTCTGCTTGATCCTTAGAGACACCTTTCGCTCGTAGAGCTGTTTTCATTAAAAATGATTTGATTGACATATAAGCATAATAACACACGGTATGATAATATAAAAGCTATGAGAAATTTACCAAAAATCATTGTAATCCTTGGCCAAACTTCCACTGGTAAGAGTGATTTCGCTGTGCAGATAGCCAAGAATTTGAATGGTGAAGTCATATCTGCAGACTCACGACAGGTCTACAAAGGGCTTGATCTTGGTACAGGCAAAATTACAAAAAAAGAAATGCATGGTATTCCCCATCACTTGCTCGATGTAGCAAATCCGAAAAAGACATTTAATGTTGCCGATTACAAAAAACTCGCAGAAAAAAAGATACGGGGAATAATTAAAAACGGTAAGGTGCCAATTATTTGTGGAGGTACAGGATTCTATATTGATGCTATTGTATCAGGACAAGTATTACCCGAAGTCCCGCCAAATAAAAAGCTCCGTAAAGAATTATCCGGAAAATCAAAAGAAGAATTATTTAAAATATTAAAAAAGTTAGATAAATCTCGCACCGAAACTATCGACAAAGATAATCCTGTGCGATTAATACGCGCAATAGAAATTGCGCAAGCCTTAGGCCACGTTCCATCGCTTTCGAGTGACGGGGAAAATTCCAAATATGATGTACTTAAAATTGGACTTACTTTACCTGATGAAATATTGAAGGATAGAATTTATAAAAGAATTATCGTACGTATTAAAAAAGGTATGATAAAAGAAGTCGAAAATCTACATGAAGAAGGTCTCTCTTGGAAGCGTATGGGAGAGCTAGGACTAGAATATAGATACATTAGTGAATACGTGCAAGGCAAACTAACAAAATCTGAGATGATAGAAAAATTAAATCAAGAAACTTGGGCTTATGCAAAAAGGCAAAAAACATGGTTTAAAAGAGATAAAGATACTATCTGGATCAATCCAACTGAGATAGCCGAGCAAGCGAGAGCTCTATATAAAATTAAAGTCTTTCTAAAAGACTAAATAAAGGCGAGAAATTTATTATCCACAAGCCAGCGCCACAATACATCGGCCGAGCGACCTTCATTGATTTCTTTATTTTTTAGTTTTTCAAATACTTCTTTCACTGACAAAAATACAACTTCTAAATTATCCATTTTTTCCTCTTCTGACAAATCTTGTTTATCGACTATAGCATTTACTACATGAAAATAATAAAGATCCCATTCCACAGACCCCCCAGCACGAGCAATGCCAATGGTGGTAAAATCACCGCCATGTATGCCTGCCTCTTGCTCGGCTTCAAGCTTTGCTGCGTTTAGCGCACACTCACTAATATCTATATTATTTTCTTTTGCTTTATTAAACTCCTCAAGATTTTCAAAAACCTTACCACCTGGTAATCGATAGTCCAAGATATTTTGGTCTCTGCCACGACGAATTTCTTTCGTCATTAGTAGACCAACCTCATCACCTCTTTTATGCTCAATCAATAAACGTACTCCCGGACTACGAACAGCTACTTCGTAATCTATCCCAGGCTTTGCTTCAAATGTTACTATCTCAAACATTTTCCCTTTATATTTTATTTCTGAATTTTTACCCAGCATAAAAAATTACTTAAGAGGTGCGGTAATTGGATCAATGACACGCAAAATATCTGCATGCAATTCTGGCTTGGCCATTATTAACCCCTGCTTTTTATCTTGTATATCAATAATTGGTTGTCCTAAAAGATTGGTCATAACAAATCCACTTTCAGATAAAATAAGTTTAAGAGTTAAAAATTCGTAATGACTAAAAAAAGGCATTACTATAGCATCAATATTACCCGATGCTAACAGCAACCCCGCCATCCCAATATGGGTATAAGAAAAATGAACATTGTGTTTTGTAAACTCTGTCCAAATACCAAACATGTTTACATAGTTGTATTTCATATTTACTGAATACGCTATGTACGCATTTTTAATGTTGGTATGAGGCGGATGCGAAACTTTCTCATCGTTGAAAAGTGCTCCTTCCCCCTTCTCGGCCGTTACAATGCGATCTAATATTGGGTCATAAATAAGCCCAACAATAGGATCGCCTTTGTATACCAAAGAGAGCATCAACGTAATAAGTGGCACACTCATCGTGAAGGCCTTGGTGCCATCGATGGGGTCACATGTCCACACATATTCAGCATTTTCCGCCCCCACAAATTTACTTTCCTCTCCGAACACAGCATGCTCCGGAAAAGCCTCTTTTACTCTTTGTATCAAAAGATCATTAACTCTCGTGTCGTATTCAGTAACAAGGGTATTATCCTCCTTTACCGTACGATCCAAATTTTTGAAAAACCCTTCACGTATAATCTCTCCTGCTTCACGTGCAAAATCTCGAGCAAACTTTTTGTATTCTTCTATCATAAAAATTTTAATTAATAATTGAGCTATGCTTATTTTATATTATCTCCCTATCATATCAGAAATCAGGATTATTCGGAAATTGTTCATCTCGCAAGCTTTATAAAGCCTTTTAATGAACATAATTATCTACAATATACTTAACAGCCTCTAATAAAGTAGGAGCAGTAAAAGTTGCTTCTTTTGATTCAACAGGTACATTGGCAGTCTTTACTAAAATTGTTTTAGTCCCTGCATGGATACCAGATAAAATATCAGATTCTCTATCCCCAACCATATATGTGTTTGCTAAATCAATACCAAATTCTTCCGCTGCCTGAAAAATCATCATCGGCTTTGGCTTACGGCAATTGCATCCATCTTGTGGTCCGTGTGGGCACATGTATGTTTTAAGAATTTTAATACCACTTGGAGCAAGCATTTCTAATACCTTGTTATTAATTCGATCAAAATCTTGAAGATTAATCCTACCTTCTGCGATTCCTGCTTGGTTTGTTATCAAGATAATAGAAAAACCGTTTTCAGCTAAATATTTAAGAGACTCTATACTATCGGGGAATAATTTGATTTTATCTTCCCTATCAACCCTTTCATCTTCAGGATCAAAAATCACTGTTCCATCACAATCTAATAATATTATTTTATTCATATTTTAATTTATTATTTTATATTTTTCGTTATCCACCACCTTTTTATCATTGGTAAGGATTGGGTAGAGAGGAAATATCCTAATGTGGGAATTAGTGCATTCAATAAATACCTTTGCACACCTATAAAGTACATTACAAAAGACGCAATAATAAATGTAATAAAGCATAGTGAAAATATTCGAAAATTACTTCCCTCCCAAGCTTTATCGGCTTCGACTTTCTTATTACGCTCCTCTATAGCATTTATTTTATCTTCTAAATTTTTTATTCTTTCATCCATAGTATAATTAGAGATTTTCCTTTATTAAATACATGAAATTATTTTCAGTGACTTTTTTAATTATAAAACTAAACCTATGAAAATCCAAACACAAATCAATATCTGCATTTGGTACACCTACTTCATTTAATAGAAATGCATGTGCTGAAGTAGTAGCCAACTTATTCTTGATTTCTGATTCATTTACTTCTTTACCATTCAAAACATCCCTCAGATAGTACGCGAGCAACATATCCTCGTTGTCATAATTTTCTGTGTCCGGACAAGTAGAAACAAGGGAAATATTTTTAAAATCGTTAACCTTTATATAACTTACAAGACTATCCGCCATAACAAAACTTCCAACTAAAACCACTTCTGCATTAGAAGCATTCAAGAGACCCCGTGTACCATTTGAAGTAGTATGAATAATTGTTTTTCCTGAAAAATCTACCCCCAGAATTTCTGTTGGACTATTCCCGAAATCAAAACCTTCAGGTTTTACTCCCCCTCGTTCTCCCATCAGAATATAATCTGGGTTTTCTTTTTTTAATTTATAAGCTTCTTCCAAATCTAAAACAGGAATTACCTTATCGGCACCGTTTGCAAATATGTATGCTTCCGTGGTAAATGCCCGAAAAACATCGATAATAATCGCCAACCCAGTAGCTTTATCGGCATTCTCTAATGATTTTATTATTTCGATCTGCATTTGATGCGGGCGATGGAAGAATCGAACTTCCGCCAAAGGTTTTGGAGACCTTCGTTCTACCACTAAACTAATCGCCCAAAAAACTAAAATCGCCCCATATAGAGACGATTTTAGTGTATCAAAAATTCAATTAAAAGCCTACTTTTTCGCCTCTTTATGCTTGGTATTTTTCTTACACCATTTGCAGTATTTTTTGAGCTCGATTTTGCGAGTGACCAATTTTTTATTTTTACTTGACCAGTAGTTTATGCGCTTGCAAGAACTACACGCTAATTTGAAAAGTCTATCTTGTGACATAGTGGATATAGCATACTATAAAAGCCTCTGGAATGCAACTTATTTAACAATTCTAGGGAGCAATGGAATTAGATGGGTTGTAACCTCATAATTAATCGTACCCATATTCTTTGCCAATTCTTCGGCTGTAATTGCCTCGCCTTTTTGAGATCCAAGTATCACCACTTCGTCTTCAGATTTCACTCCTTTTATATGCGATACATCTACGACGAACATATTCATAGCTATCCGGCCCAAGATTTGTGCTCGTTTGCCCTTTATAAGCACAGATCCATTATTTGAGAGTGTGCGTGTTAATCCATCTGAATAGCCTTGGGGTATAACCGCAATTTGCATCTCATTTTTTGTGATGTAAGTTAATCCGTACCCTATTGAGTGCCCTTTTGGCAAAGTTTTGACCTGCGCAATGTGGGTCACATATTTCAATACAGGTTTAAGCGATATTTTTTTCTTCCATGTTTTCTCGAGTTCCACACTTGGCCACATACCATACAGTCCAATTCCAAGCCGAGCAATATCATGAATGCCTTTCCACTTTTCATAAGCTAGAATTCCTGAAGTTGCGGAAATATGAGTTTTTATTTTAGTAAAACCATTTTCTTGAAAAATTTTCACTACTCTAGTGTAAGTATCGATCTGTTTTTGAGCATGCGAAAAGTCTGCGGAATCTTCAATATTAGCAAAGTGCGCATACACTCCGTCAACGATTATATTTTTCATTTTTTTAATTTCTTTTATGGATTTCTCAATCTCACTTGGTAAAAATCCTTCGCGACCCAAGTGTGCATCAATAGCAATATGGACTTTCTGCTTTTTACCCATTCTTCGTGCTGTTTCATTTATCAAGAGCAAATGCTCAAAATTAAATACTGAAAGGATGCATTCTAATTTAATAGCATTATGTAAATCATTTTTCCCAACATACCCAAATACCAGTACTGGCTTTTTGGTGATCTTTCGTACGTTTTCTAATTCTTCAACTCTATTGATTTGAAAGTAATCCACGTAAGAATTAAGAATTTTTACCACTTCCAAATCACCATGCCCATAAGCATTGGCTTTGATCACTCCAGCAATTTTAGTCTTCTTATCAATCACTGCACGAAATTGCTTGAAGTTGTGTACTAAATTTTTCTTCGAAATTTCTATGTATGAAAGTGGTTCATCTTGAAAAGACATACAAATTTATTCTAACACTAATGTAGTATGTTTAAAAATATTTGACAAAATGACTCTTCTGTTATAAATTGCATCTAAGTGTACATTTGCCCCAAATTGACAATATTATATGCCATCGTGTCAAAATGGTTTTATTTCTTATGTGCATCAGGAATTCATAATGAATTCAAGTTGCTTATCATATGAGTTCCGAATTGAGGCCTGTGATTTTTTGCAGGCCTCTTTATTTATTTTAATACCCTTTATTTCTAATTAATTGTTCTAAAAATTGTGTTGGATGCATTGGTGGATTTTCGGCAAGTGCTTGGTGGTAGATTACAGTCGAGGGTGTAAGGCCTGGTAATGTATTTATTTCAATAACACTCACATCTCCAGTTTTTGTATTCACAAATGTATCAATACGAGCATAGCCTTCGATTCCTACACCTTTTGCAATTTTACCAAGTTTTTCCTTTATCTTTTTGAGAATATTTTTTCGTATAATTGATGATGGTGGTGGAGTAATGTTGACCCCTGTTCCACCTTGGAATTTTTCCTCTACTGACAGAACTTCGCCTTCCGCCACCGTAATACTCGGATTCATTACTTTTATTTTATCCTGTAACCCATATACACCAGTTGTAACTTCAATCCACCCACTTTTTTTATTATAAATTAACTTTGCGCCTTTGATTTTCAAACTGTCTGTTTCGATAAAATTCTCAAATAGAAGTTCCTCAACTTTTCCGGTAGGCATATCTACAATTTCTTTTTGATTTTTAAATGTATTCGGCTTGATATGTGAACTTCCAGATTTTATTAAATTAATATAAGTTGATAAGTCCCCTGCATTAAACAATCTCACAATTCCAGCAGAACACCCATCAGCAAGTGGCTTTACTATAATTGTTTTCGCCTTTAATTTTTTTAGAAGTTGCATCCACAGAACATTTGAATCTTTTAATTCAGATACTTTTACAAGTTCTTGATTTGCAGTATGAACTCCAGGAATTTTTAATTTATTTATAGCTAGAGCTGTATCAAATTTATCCATACACAAGTGAGACACTTCACTGTTTGAACCATTATATTTTATTTTGTTTTTCTCAAGCAATCTCTGTATAGTTCCATCTTCCCCCATTCCACCATGTAGACCAAGAAAGATAAATTTTTGTTTTTTGATAAATTCATTTAGGGAATATCTGCGAGGAGCAAAGGAAGTTTCTGAAGTTTCATCTCCTTTCAACGCCAGTTTATAACGAGCCTTTTCTGTTAAAAATTTCAGACGAACCATGTCTTTTGCTCCTCTTTGTGCGTTTTCAATAATCTCTTCAACGGTATGATTCAAAATTAACCCATACGGCAATTCCCACACATCATTTTCGAAGCCTAAAACATATGGTATAGGATTATAGATCTTCGATGTACGAAGTTTGAGCCATACATTTGTGCCACTCATTAATGAGACTTGCTTCTCTGCGGTATTGCCACCAAACAAAACAGCAAGGTCTTTACCTTTAACTATTTGTTTGTTCTCTTTTGGTAAAGGAATATTATTACGACGACAAGCGTTTTTTAAAATAAAAGAAAGAAGCTCTCTGTGTGAAAAGCCTATTCGCGATGACTGTTGGAAAAGAAAGCTATTCTGCTCCATCCCTGAAATAGGATTAAAATCCGAAAACCAAATATTACCATCAGGAAATACCCAGCCATCAAAGCGTGCAAAATCACGCATTCCAAGTACACTAAAAAGTTGCTCGGCTTGGATTTGGATTTTTTCGATTACTTCATTAGAAAAGCGTGGTGGGCAATGATATGTAACGTGGCGTGTTGGTAAATACTTTTTCCTAAAGTCAAAAAACTGATTTTCTTTGTAATCTACCTCGATCTCTGTAGGGAGAATCGCCACAGCTTGATTGAACCGGTTCTCAAGCAATATAATTGTAAATTCAATCCCCTCGGCAAAAGGCTCTATAACAACTCTAGTGTCCATTCTTTTTGAAAAAATAGACTCTGTCGCCTCAAGAGCCTCATCTACACTATTAGCAGAAAAAACTCCGATACTTGAACCCCCAGATGCTGGTTTTACAATAACACGCTTGAGATTATTCTTTTTAAAAAAGTCATCTATAATTTTACGATGATCATTCGCATAAATTTTTAACACAGTAGATGGCAAAACATAGAACCCCTGCTCTTTGATCAACTCATTAGCTCTGTATTTATCGAAAGCCTTTTTGCAAGCAACGCTTGGTGAACCAATAAATGGAATATGATTTTTCTCTAGATATGCTTGGATTGTTCCATCCTCACCATATGCCCCATGCATTACAGGAAAAACAATATCAACTTTCCTTAATAAATTTAATAACGATTTCAGAGACAGAGGCTTGCCTGTTTCTTGTAACTTAAAATCAAAATCAGACGGTGTATTAGAATAAAGCTGCCCTGTAGAAATTTGGTAAGGCTTTTTTTTGTGATCAAAATAAATTGGGACTATTTCAATATCTGTACTCTCTAAATGATCCATAACACTTCGAGCTGAGTTAAGTGATATACCTCTTTCTAGTGATGGCCCCCCACAAAGTAGTGCTATTTTCATGATTCTTGCAAAAATTAATTTAAAAAATACATAATAAAATAAAGACAAAAATACCTTTATGCCCATAAGTATACATAAAGATAATAATTTTTGCAAAAGTTTTATGCAATATAAAAACCAACATTTGAATACAATATCCAATTTTTATAAGATATATCTTGAAAATATAAGAAAAAGTGTGTATACTCAAGCGTGTAAGTAATCTGCGTCGGTGGTAGAGTGGTCAATTACAACAGACTGTAAATCTGTCGCCTTCGGGCTACGAAGGTTCGAATCCTTCCCGACGCACAACAAAACAAAATCCCCTAGGCTCGCGCTTAGGGGATTTTGTTTATTTAGTGTATGGACTTGGTTTTGCTAATTTCATTGGTGAAGTGATTTTCTTTTTCTTCATTTCAATAACAAGCTCGTTATCTTTGAGAGATACATAGACAGTATCACCCTTCTTGACTCCTTTGCTTATAATGAAAGATGCCACTGGATTAAGGATTTTAGTTTGAATTAAACGCCCTAGTGGTCGAGCACCGTAATGTGGATTGTAACCTTCTCTAGCTAAGTAATCTAGTGCATCATTTGAAATCACCAAATCAATATCTTTTGACATCAATCTATCACGAACAACTTGAATCTTTATATCAACAATGTGGCGTATAACTTCAGGCGCAAGAACATCAAATACGATTGTTTCATCCAAGCGGTTAAGGAATTCTGGACGAAAATGATCTTTGAGACTTTCCAAGACTTTTTCTTTTGTATCTTGATAATTTTGCTTGGTGTCATTATTGGTAAATCCAATTGATTCCATCTTCTCGATAAATTGTGATCCAATATTTGAAGTTAAAATGATGATTGTATTTTTGAAATTCACAGTGCGGCCCTTGCCATCAGTCATACGGCCTTCATCGAGAACTTGCAAAAGAACATTGAAAACTTCCGGATGAGCTTTCTCGATTTCATCAAATAGCACAACTGAATATGGGCGATGACGAACAGCTTCGGTCAATTGCCCCGATTCATCATGCCCTACATATCCTGGAGGTGAGCCGAGCAATTTGGAAACGCTGTGTCGCTCCATATACTCACTCATATCTACACGAATAAGTGCTTTATCATCATTGAACATAAATTGCGCCAAGGCCTTTGTTAGCTCTGTCTTACCAACACCAGTTGGACCCAAAAATATAAATGAACCAATTGGCTTGTTGGGGTCACTGATTCCTGCACGACTTCGGCGTACTACATCCGAAATTTTCTTTATTGCTTCTTCTTGCCCTGCGACACGCTTGCCAAGCTCTTCCTCCATACGATTGAGCTTATCACGCTCTTCTTCTAGCATTTTTACAAGCGGAATCCCAGTCCAACGTGAGACAACTTCTGCAATATCTTCGGCCGTGATTTCTTCTTTAAGAATTCGGCGAGATTTTTGTAATTTCTTTAATTTTGCAATTTTAGATTCCAAATCTTTTTTTAATTGAGGAAGAGTTCCGTAGCGAATTTCTGCAGCACGAGTAAGGTCTGCACGCATTTCAGCATTCTCCCCTTCCAGACGCATTGATTCTATCTCCTTTTTAATAACACCGATACTGGTTAGGATTTCTTTTTCATTTTTCCATTTCAATTCAAGTTCACGAGTCTTCTCGCGAAGATTTGCAATCTCCTTCTCAATATCTTTAATACGGTCTTTTGTATTTTTATTTTCAGCCTTGGTATGAGAGTCATTATCTATTTCTTTTAGTAATGCTTCCCTTTCAATTTCAAAACGCATAATTTTACGATGTGTTTCCTCAAGTACAGGCGGTTTATTTTCGAGAGCGATGCGAAGAGCAGAAGAAGCTTCATCAATCAAATCAACAGCTTTGTCTGGTAAATAACGATTTGTAATGTAGCGAGTTGAAAAATTAACGGCCGAAATAATCGCGTCATCAGTAATGCGCACTCCGTGGAAAAGTTCATATTTCTCTTTCAATCCACGCAAAATTGCAATTGTGTCTTCAGGACTTGGTTCATCTACAAACACCGGCTGGAAACGGCGTGCAAGGGCTGGGTCCTTCTCTATATGCTTTTGGTATTCCTTTAGAGTGGTTGCACCGACTGCTCGTAATTCTCCGCGAGCAAGTGCCGGTTTGAGCATATTTGAAGCATCGAGTGATCCTTCAGAACTTCCTGCCCCAACGATTGTATGGATCTCATCGATAAAAAGAATGATCCGGCCATCAGCTTTCTCAATCTCCTTCATTATTCCACGAAGGCGTTCTTCGAATTCTCCACGGTATTTTGTCCCCGCAAGCAGAAGCCCTAAATCAAGCGATACAACTTCTTTATCTTTGAGTGATTCAGCCACATCTCCTTTGACGATTCTTTGGGCAAGGGCTTCCACAACCGCAGTTTTGCCAGTGCCGGCTTCTCCGATTAAAATAGGGTTATTTTTTGTTCGGCGGGAAAGAATTTGCATTATCCGCATAATTTCATTATCGCGACCAATTACTGGGTCAAGCTTGTCTTCACGAGCGAGTGTTGTTAAGTTACGAGTAAATTTCGTGAGAAGTTTCGTCTTTTTGGCACCTCCTGTATCTGCAGTTTTTTGGTTCTTAAATGTTTCAATAATTTTTATTACAGTATCCTTGTCGATTTTGAAACGTTGTAACAATGTATGAGCTTCACCAGGAACTTCAAGCATTGAAATAAATAAATGTTCCGTGGATACAAATTCGTCTTTCATTGAATTTGCAATTTTAGTGGATTGTTCGATTGACTGTGCAAGATCTGGAGTAAGATATATCTGATATGATGGCGAAACTGTATTCCGATTCTCGGGAGATTCAATCATCTCTAGAACATTATCTGACAGAAGCATTGTATCTACGTCCATCCTATCTAGAACTGACACAATCATAGAATCCTCTTGTAAAATCAGAGATGCTAGTAGGTGGAAGCAATTTACATGATTCTGCCCACGCTCAATAGCAAGCTCGTGAGCTTTACGGATCGCTTCCTTTGCTTTAGTTGTAAAATTATTGAATGGTGGCATAATGTATATATACAATGAATTAACTAATATGTCAAGGAAATCTGGCTCATGTCTTGAAATATTTCCCTACTTGTTCCATTGTATCACACCTGTCAAACATTTTTCCACTCTTTGTATTTTAAAAGTATTTTCTTTAAACTTTCTATAGCATACTTTACATCTTCTTTTGTTGTTGTGCGTCCTAAGGAAAACCGAATACTTTCTTTTGTGAAATTATCCGCCTCTTTGTTACGGATAGCTTGAATCACATGAGAGACACCCTCCTCGTCGCTCTTACAAGCACTCTTCTCGGAAACTTCGACTCCGAGCGCATCAAGCTCTATTACTAGTAGTTCACTGGAAACACCTGCCACAGAGATATTTATATTGTTAGGTAAACGATTAGCTTTGTCACCATTAATTTTAATTGGGTAGCCAGTAGCTTTTTCTAAACTTGGTATTTGATCAAAAAAATAATCTCGCAATTTTTCTAACCTTTTTATCTCTTTATCTTTTATTTTATTTGTAATCTCTAAGGCTTTTGCCAACCCAACAATTCCAGCAACATTTTCTGTCCCAGAACGCATCCCCCATTCTTGCGCACCACCTCCATATATTGGGGCCAACTGAACTCTGCGCTTTTTAAACAAAACACCTGTACCCTTTGGCCCATAAATTTTGGAACCATTGAAACTAAGCATATCTACGCCTAATTTCTCCATATTTTCTGTAAATAAATAATTCATCGCCTGACACGCGTCGGTATGAAAAAAAATAGGAAGTACCTTTGCAGGAGCTTGTGAGACCGACTGGGGCGAACATTGAGCAGATTTTTCAGCAGAAAAATCTGTGTGTCCGGAAAAGGTATTTCCTCTTTTTTTTCGTTCCCTTCGCACGACTTTTGCAATTTCTGGAATTGGTTGAACCGTGCCGATTTCATTGTTGGCATACATCACAGATACGAGGATTGTATTTTCTTTTAAAGCCTCATGGATTTTTTTAGGATCAACTATTCCATTTGCCTCTACTTCTACATATGTAACTTCTGCGAGACCTCTCTCTTCCAATATTTTGCAATTTTCAAGAACAGCCGAATGCTCGATATTTGTGGTAACAATATGAGGAAGCCCAACTTCAGTATTTTTATAAACTAACCCAAGGATAGCCAAGGCTACGCTTTCTGTTCCGCTACTCGTAAAAATAATTTCATCACTATGTGCAAATAACATATCAGAAATTTTATTGCGGGCCTCATCTACACGGGCGCGAGAATATACACCACTTTTATGAATCGCGCTTGGGTTGCTAAAATTTGCACTTGAAAATTCCTTCATCACCTTTTCAACCCCTAGATCCAAATATGTAGCCGATGCATTGTCCATATATACTGTTTTTGCTACTTTTCGCATACTAAATTTCATATTGAAAACTATATCATATCGTTGTAAAAAAGGCTCATTTGGTATATACTGTCCCCTATGAGCATCACTCTAATTATTTTCTCTATACTTGGTTTGTTTGTAATCATATTGATTATTATGGTGATCCACCTAGAATTGCGCATAAAACGCCTCTTTATGGGAACAAAAGCCAAAAACTTAGAAGATGTGATCCATACAGTGAGTCGACATGCAGAGCAATTAGAAAAAACTCAAATCGAGATTAATAAACATTTAGAAATTGTTGATAAAAAACTAAAGAAAACAATTCGAAATGTAGAAACAATTCGATTCAACCCATTCCCTGATGCTGGAAGTAACCAGAGCTTTGCTATGGCAATGCTAAATGATGAAGGTGATGGAGTTGTACTCTCAAGCCTTTATGCTAGGGATCGCATGAGCATATTTGCAAAACCAATACAAAAAGGTACGTCTGTACACGAACTTACCGATGAAGAGAAAGATGTCCTCGGAAAAGCAAAATAAAAATTTCCTACAAAAATATTATGAAAAACCAAAACGAACAATCAAATATCGTGCGCTCACCTGTAGTTGTGGTAATGGGTCATGTTGATCATGGCAAGTCCACACTTCTTGATTATATTCGTAAAACAAATGTCGTAGGAGGTGAAGCTGGAGGAATTACTCAAAATATTTCCGCATATGAAGTAACACATCTAGACGAAAAAAAAGCTGAGAGAAAAATTACATTCCTTGATACCCCTGGACACGAAGCCTTCTCTAAAATGCGTGCGCGAGGAGCCTCGTGTGCGGATATTGCAATCCTAGTCGTATCAGCTGAAGACTCTGTTAAAGCTCAAACCCTTGAAGCTTGGAACACTATTATCGAAAGCAAAATTCCATATTTAGTCGCAATCAATAAAATAGATAAAACAAATGCCGACATAGAGAAGACAAAGATGGATTTACTGGAAAAAGGAATATACCTCGAAGGTCTCGGTGGTGATGTGCCATTTGTTCCAATTTCCGCAAAGACAGGAAAGGGGGTTGAAGAATTACTTGATATGATTCTTCTTCTTGCGGATATTGCAACATTCACAGGAGATGCAAATATCCCGGCAGAGGGGGTAATCATCGAAAGCCATCGAGATCCAAAACGCGGAATTTCTGCTGTTGGTATTATCAAAAATGGTAGTCTCAAAAATGGAATGTTTGTAGTTGCAGGTAATGCATTAACAACCACTCGGATCATTGAAAATTTCCTAAGTAAGCCTGTAAAAGAATTATCCTTCTCATCCCCTATCCGACTAATTGGGTTCGATGAAGTTCCAGAAGTTGGTTCCGTCTTTATTGGTTTTGATAATAAAAAGAATGCAGAAGTTTACCGAGAAGAATTAAAAAATGCGCAAAATCACAAATTAGCAACAGAAATCACTGCTAAGAAAACTATCCCTTTGATAATCAAAGCGGATGTTTCCGGAATGCTTGAAGCTTTGGAAAAATCAATCCTTGATATGAATACAGAAGAAATTGCCTTCCATATTATTGGTAAAGGAGTAGGAATGATCGGCGAAGGTGATCTACGTGGAGCTAATATTGATAAAGAAAGTGTAATCGTAGGATTCAATGTCAAAGTTGAGTCCAACGCCCGTGATTTAAATGAAAATCTGAATGTAAATATTCAAACATTTGATATTATTTACAAACTGACTGATTGGCTGAAAGAGCTGATGGAAGAGCGTCGTCCACGAGTGGAGACATTTGATGTTAGTGGAAGTTTGAAAATCTTGAAGGTCTTCAGTGCCACAAAGAATAATCGCGTGGCTGGAGGGAAAGTAATTACTGGTAAAATTACAGATGGTGCGGTTGTGCGAATTATCCGCCAAGATTTTGAAATTGGTCGTGGTAAGATAATCGGACTTCAACACAATAAAATAAAAGCAAAAACTGTTGAAGAAGGTAATGAATGTGGATTCCTAGTCGAAACAAAAGTTGATATCGCACCAGGCGATATTATAGAAGCCTTTACTGTAGAATTTAAATAATATGTCATTTCGAGAAGAAAAAATTGCAAATCAACTAAAAGAACTCTGCGCTGTGTTTATTGAAAAGGAAGCGGGCAATACCTCGCTCATTACTGTCACTGGTGTAAACATCGCAAAAGGTGGAAGAAATGCCACAATTCTCATCAGCGTGATGCCAAGAGAGAAAGAGAACGCCGCATTTGGATTTATAAAAAGAAATCTGGGAGAAATGCGAAAATTTGTGCAATCAAGATTGAAGATCCACCCTATTCCCTATTTGGAAGTTGAAATAGACGAAGGTGAAAAGAATCGTCAGAAAATTGATGCATTATTGAGAGAATGAGTTGATAGTTTATGAAATTTAGTTTATAGTATTAAAGCCAAGAGTGTTGTCGGAAAAAGGATAATGGCCTAGTCGCCAAGTGGTAAGGCAAGAGTCTGCAAAACTCTTATACGGCGGTTCGATTCCGCCCTGGGCCTCACTAGATGAAAATTTAGTAAATGCTGGAGTGGCGGAATTGGTATACGCGCTAGTCTTAGGAACTAGTACCGCAAGGTTTAAGGGTTCGAGTCCCTTCTCCAGCACACAATTTAATAAATTTGTTTGCCCTGTTAGCTCAGCTGGTAGAGCAGCTCCCTCTTAAGGAGATGGTCGGGGGTTCGATTCCCTCACGGGGCACTAGAAAAAAAGTGTGCTTTTTTTCTAGTGCCCCGTAGAAAGCAAACTTCTTTGCTTTCGGAGGGAAGCGAAAGACTTTTCTATGTCGCTTTGCGACGAGAAAAGTACCCGCGACCGTAGGGCGCGATTCCCCCACATCATAAAAATAGATATGCCCGAGTGGTGAAATTGGTAGACACGCAAGACTTAAAATTTTGTAGCCGTAAGGCTGTGTGGGTTCGATTCCCACCTCGGGCACACCATAGCTAAAAAAGCCTGCAATTGCAGGCTTTTTTAGTGCCTTTTACCCTTGACTTTTCCACTCTTTTGGTGTATAATATAGGCAAATCAACTAAGATTTAAAAGCAACTTAAAAACTTAATAAAAGAAAGATTATGAACAGAGTACAACAGATTATGAACCGAGGACAACAACACCTCGAAAAGGCCTTCAAACATGAAGAGGGTCAAGACAACTTATGGAAATGGTTTATTATTGACTTAATAGCCATACTTATTGGGACAGCAATCGCTACTTATTCCAATAATTTCTACATCACAGTACTGGGTATCAGTTTAACCATTGCTGGACTACTACATTTTTCTGCGGGAACATATATGTTCTCCACCAGCAGGAAAGCTTTAATTCTTAAAGACGGAAGACCGTTTGTAAGGTGGGACGACACATTTGTAACCACTAAGAAGGGCGGTATGGGCTTCATAGAGCCAGTACAAAAATCAAGATTGGAATACGAAACCGGGATGTTCACCATCAAGGTCAAGTATAAAAATTTTACCCTCCCTAGTAAAGATGACGCCGAAGGTGAAATATTATTGAATGTAAAAATCAATGAAATTTACTTCGATATCTTACTTGGAGTGACCAATGGTACATTAGATCAAGAAGTGATCAAAAATACCATCTCTCACAAGCTAGAGCTTACCGCACCAGCAAAACTTGCCATTGCCTCAAATTCCCTCGGAATAAAAACGGGGTTTGAATTTGAAGAGAGAACAAAAGATGACAAAAAAGAGTTAGCTCATACACTAAAAACTCTCCTGACTACTCACGAAGGTGCATCTAAAGACTCGCATGATTGTTACGGTCTTGAACTATTGTCTGTTGAAACACCTACTCCACATATAACTGGACAGGTGTATGAAATAGACAAAAAAACAGCTGCGGCAGTCGCAGGAATAGGACTCTCCCAAGCATCCGAATCAGAATGGGATGCATATGTAGATCAATACATATCAAACTGGAGAGACAGAGCCCAATATGGAAAAGATAAAAAAATTCCACTTAAACTCTTAAAAGATCTAGAAAAAGAAGCTAAACACTTCTTTAACTTATCTAAAGGAAACGCCACAAATATGCACGAAGGGCTAGAAGGCGTAAGCAAGATTGTAAATATCACACCACAAAACAAAAAAAGCAGCTAATGTCACACGCAGAAGAATCACACGAATCAGTCTCTACCGGACACGGCAAAGACCAACAGCCGGGCAGATGGCCCGTGCACCTTATGAAAGCCATCTGGCTTGCATGTATGATCATTGTTGTTGTAACAAAATGCAGCAGTGATGATAAACCTAAGAAAGATGGCCCCGACTACAACCCGGGAGCTATCTACGATCAAGACTACTCTGATTACCATATTGGAGAACGTCAAGAAATGGAACTTGAAGGTGACGATTGGGTTGAAAAGGATATCCCAGACAATCTCCGTCTTAGAACATTCCCGACAACAAACGACGAACCATTTCTTCGTTTAAATATTTGCACAGGTGTAATTGATACAATCGGAGGCGGACGTGAGAAAAAACGTGGCCCTGGATGTGACAAATTTAAATACCACAAGTTATACAAAGATATAGTGGTACCGTTCAAATATTTAAAAAAGTCCTAATCATAATCTTTCACCATAGAACAAAACAGGGCCTCACAAAATGTGAAGCCCTGTTTTTTCATTCCCGATAATTATTTTATTCTACCTTGAATTCATCGACTTGTATGTTGCCACTGTCTTCAATCTTTATACGATCCTCACCCAGAGTATTCAAGATGAGTCGCATAATCCCAAATACAGAAACCATCACAAAGAGTCCTACAAGGCCCCACAGCATATGTGCTTTACTTGATTTACGTATCTCCTCATTTTCCCTGTAAATTAGAAACTTTACAAGACCAAAAAGGAAATAAACCATAGCACAAGCAAAAAGAAAGAATATGAGCGGGTTAATTATAACTCTATCAATACTATTCATAAGAGTAGTAATGGTAGCATGTGCTCTTGGAATGATGACAAAATCCATATCAATTTATTACGGACACTTAACTCCAGTTTGAGGGTTATCAATACAAGGGATGAAGTTTGTTGGCAATTTTTGTGGACCAACGTTAAATGTGTTTATGATCACATACACAATTCCCCAGAATGCAATTATGATGAACAAGCCAATAAGACCTGCGATAATTTTGCTTCGAGCTTGCTTCTTTGCTTCTTCATCTTGACTGATTGTGTATTGAATAACACCCCAGATAAAGTAAACGACAGCAAGAGTAATAAGCACAGGGATAACAATATTTAACACATCCTGAACCACAACCAAGATGTCTTTTGCCTCTACGGCGAAAGCAATCATCGGCAAACCTCCTAACAATGCACTAAATGAAATAATTTTTTTCATAATGATAATTTAACTTTTAATAAACACGACCTAATAATAATGTTTTGTCAGTTTCCCTTGAAAGGAATAGACGGTACCCCTATATTATAACATAAAATACTAAATACAATGCAAACTTTATTGCGAAAGTACGGGGATTACTGGAGCTCCAAGTCCAAAAGTGTCGGTAAAGACCCCCACCAAGCTCCACATAGTAACCATGATAAATAGGCCAATAAGCCCCCATAAAACATACGCTTTACCCTTCTTCCTAGCCTCTTCATTGTTGGGGTTAATGAAAGTCTGAATAACTCCCCAAATAAAAGCTACCATTGCAATACTAAACAAAACCGGAACCAAGCTTGTAATCAAAATACAGGAAATATAATTAAATATATTTCCTATTCCATCTACTAAATTTGTATTGCTACACATCATATATAAATAATTTATGTTGTACTAATAATATCTTTGACTGTAGCACCTATAGCCTTCGCCAAGACCCATGCTCCCAGTAAAAGTGCAGCCCCTATGATCGTATACATCAATGCTGCTTTCGCCTTCTTTATTTCTTCAGATTTACCCTGAGCTTTCACAAAAAGGAATCCGCAATAGATAATAGCAAGTGCAACAATAGGAACACCGACAGTAAGCACAATATTGAGTATTGTCTCAACGAAATCCGAGAAGGTGGTTATTTTAGTATTTAAAGGGTTTTCAATTTTGAAATTTAAATTGAGGCCATTAGGATCCGATTTGGAGGTAAGCCCATCAGAGTCTGATGTCCCGTCTGAACCATCGCTGTCAGAAGTAGCATCATGACCAGCAATATGATCAGCAAAAGTATAATTGGGTAAAGAAATAAAAAGAGAGAAAATAATAAAAATCCCAAAAATGGCAGAAGCTATATTGTATTTTTTATGTTTTAACATATATGTATTATCCATTGTATAACATACACAAATAAAGGCAAGATTAAACAAGGAAGGACCATGCGTCGTCGAATCCAACTGCCCACAGGATCGTTTTAATAATAAGCCATGCGGAGAGTGCGATGACATAACCAAATAAAACTTTTAGGATCAAGCCCTTACCTTTATTTGCCTTTTCGGCATTACCTCCTGAAGTTAGATACAAGAATCCAGCATAAGCAAATATAATAGCAGCAAGTGGTGTCCCTACCACAACCAGCAAGAAATTTATAACTTTATTAACCAAAGCGACTAGAGCATCTATCCCGCAAGGTGTCTCGTAAAGCTTTGTTGTTGGATCAATATCACCTTTGTTACAATTTGGCACGAGCCCGCTAAATGTAAATGCTGAAGGCTTTGGGTCAGAAGGGTCGTTGGAATTATTGGTTGGGTCCGTATTTGCATTTTTGCCAACTGAGTCGACTTTCATAGGACTCGTAGCAGAATACTTTTGATTGTAAACTGTATCGATTATTATTGTGTAATCCCCTAGTGGCATATTCTCGGGGATTTTAGCAGTAATGGCTTTCGGGTTTGAAACATCCCACCACTCTGCTTGGAAAACTTCAGGTACAGTATTGCTAAAAGAAACAGCCTTAATTAAATCTTGTTCAAATAAATCCCCATCTATATTGATTACATCCCCCGTAGCGGTCACTCCTGGGAAAGAAGTTATAGTCATAGGCTTGTCTGGAGCTTTACCATCGTCGGTAATATTTACTTTGAGTGGTGCGTACAGATTCTGCCCTGAAGAAGTTACAACGCGTACAGAGTAAGTCCCTTTCGGAAGGCTATCTGGAATTGAAAAATTTAAAAGATTATTATTTATAAGATTCCAGTTTATTTTTCGTGTATTCATAAAGATATCTGCAATCCCAGAAGTAGAAAAGCCGGTTCCTCCGAGTGTTATAACTTGAGTATGATTAGCCGAGTATGGAGCAATAGAATTTATCGTTATTGGAGTTGTACTATCCACAGTGAGCAACCCTGGGGCCCGAACAACTGATCCGTCTTTCATATTGAAGCGTAGGCTGTATTTACCATCTGACATCTTTAAAGGAACTTTCATATATAAAGTGGTACTACTTTCGACAAACCAGTAATCTACAACTGAATTTAAAAGATATATGCTTTCAATATCTTTTTGTACAAAGCGTGCTCCGGTAACCTTAATCAAATCATCAGACTTCGCTACAGTAGGAGAAAAAGAAGTAACAGAAGGTGTTGTGATGGAATTATTAATTGTTAGTGTACTTGAAGATTCTGCAAAAGAACCATCTCGCAATCTTATCTCAATATCATATTTAGCATCAGCGATTTTTGTCGGCACTCTTACGAACATTACATCAGCACTTTCTACATTAAAAGAACTCGCCTTATAAGTACCGAAATAAACCCCTGCAATATCCTTGGCCACAAAATTCGAACCAGTCAATCTAATAAAGTCATCACCCCGAGCAACAGTAGGAGAAAAATTAATAATAGTAGGAGTTACCGCCTGAGCAACAAACGCAAAACTTAAAAGAAAGAAAACTGAAAATACAAAAGTTATAAATTGTTTCATGTTATTGTCTAAATAAGATATTAAGTTGCGCATCCGCCTTGGAAATAGCCGAACTTACAGTTAATTTATTGGATAGTATATTCTCAACAAGCTCGTTAAATATCAAGTCGCTCTTTGGACCACTCGGATCTATCCAAGATCTTGTAATAATAGCCGAAGTGAAGAAAGTTGATAAATATGGCTCTGTTGGCTTCTCTGACAGAAGAGCTCTCGAAGCTGGCGGTAAGGAAAGAGCTGTCGATAAGTCACGTGCATTTTCACCAGAGGTCAAAAGGGTGGCAACACCAAGCGCTCCGACTAGATCGGCTGAATTTTTATTGATTGCAATTGAGTGTAGTGTACCGAAAGTCCGTCGGTTGAGAGAATCAGTTGTCTGGAAAATTTCTCTAACATCAAAACTTAAGTTCGGATTTACGGATTCAATTTCAAATAGCTCACTTGCATGCCCGAGATAAAATGCTAATTTACCGCTTGTAAATAGATCACGAGACTTTGCAAGACCCCTATTCCAAGAATAGGCCCTATTCGACTGAGTCGAAAATTCGTTATAAAAGGTTAGAGCTTGTTCAACTGGCTTTGTGGAAGTCAAACTCGAGGATTGCAATGCGGAAAGAAACTTTCCATTTTGATATACGGTTATTGGATTACCCCCTTGTAGTATAAGTGTAGCCAAAATGTCTTTTGCGTTATTCACATTATTATATGAACCGAGGGCAATCATACTCCTCTGGATACCACCTGTGGCATCTCGAACAGTCAGTAAATCATTGAGGTTGAAAAGTTCAGTCCAAGTGGAAGGAGCCTGAGCAATACCAGCATTAGCTAAAATATCTTTATTATAATAAACAACCATCGGATCTACTGCTACCGGCAAGGCAAGTATTCCATCCTGATCCAATAATATGTCTGTGCCGTCTATAAAAAAATCTCTAAAGCTTTTTTCTGGATAAGCTGTGTACGGAATGTGGTAAATAAAATCTTTCAACTCAAAAACCGTATCGGAAGAGACAAAAAACAAATCTGGTGCATTACCTTTGGCAAAAGCCGAGATTAATTCCTCTTTGTAAGTTTGCTTATCTTTCCTTATATATTTAATAAATAAATCTTTATTGGAAGTTTCAATTTTATCAATCAGGGTCGAAATTTCAGAATCAGAAAATGTCCCCCAAACAACAACATTGCCTCTAGGGTTATTCGAACTACTGCCTCCCTTGCCTATTGGTAAGACACCTCCGAATATCAAAACAGCAAACACAAAGAATGCGAGAAAGATTGCAAGAAAAACGATTTGGAAATTATTTTTCATATGTGAAAATTATACCATAATGTGTATCACCAGCGTTAATATATTCTTCAAATGTGAAGCCCTTATTCTCAAAAAGTTCACGAGCCCGCTCCTTTGGGATTACAGTAGAACTCTTTGGCCCCATACCATTAAAAGAATCTTCCCAATCTATAACTACAACCTTGCCACCATTTTTTAAGATACGAGCAACTTCCGCAATGAATCCTTCGATATGTTCGAGTTGAAATAGGACATTGCAAGCAAAAGCAATATCTATAATATCTTCTTTTAATTTTGTCCCTCCAAGTCTCTCGATATCACCCCAGACATACTCTATGTTGGAAAGTGAATTCCACATAGCCTCATTTTTCAAACGGGCAAGTAGATCTTTCTGGATATCTATCGCGTACACTGACCCCCCGAGAGCATGCGGTGAAGAAGCCAGCGTGTATGCCCCACTCCCGCAACCCAAATCCGCAATCTTCATTCCATGAGAAACTCCCGCATAAGAAATAATACTTTCGGGTTTTGTAAACATATTATTTATTATACCATAAATTTTTTACAAAAATGTAATCGAAGCGATAGAATCTCCTGCGCGCATTTTCATTATTGTTACACCTTGAGTTTGACGTCCTGATGTTGGGATAGATTTCAGATCAACACGAATGACTTGGCCTTTTTGCGAAACAGCAATAATTTCGGATTCTTCCCCTACAATTCGAGCTGCGATTAATTTACCAGTTTTGGCTGTAACTTTCGCAGTTTTAATACCACTACCTCCACGTTTTTGAGTTTTGTATTCTTTTATATTTGTTTTCTTACCAAGTCCTTGTGAACCAAGTGTTAGCAAAGCCAAATTTGTCTCACCTTTTGCGATTTTATCAACACCAATTACGGCATCACCTTTAGTAAGCTTGATTGCACGAACACCACCTGCATTTCGGCCCATTTCACGAACATCTGATTCCTTGAATCGGATTGATTGCCCGAGTGTCGTAGCCAACATCACATCATCACCTTTTGCAATTGGTAAGACGGATTGTAGCTCATCACCTTTGTCGAGTTTGATTGCTATAAGTCCACTGCGTCTAACGTCTTTGAAGCTTTCTGCTTTTACTTTCTTTACGGTACCACTCATTGTAACCATCATTAAGCTTTCGATTGTTTGTTTGGTTTCTTTGTCGATTGGCAATATCGAAGTAACCTTCTCTTCACCTCCTAAAGACAAGAAGTTCATAATTGATTTACCTTTTGTTGCGCGTTTACCCTCTGGTATATCGTACATTTTGATCTGATAAGCTTTACCCAAATTTGTAAAGAATAGAAGGTCACTATGTGTATTGGCGGAAATTAGCATGGTGACAAAATCTTCATCTTTTGTTTCAATATCAATAACACCTACTCCTCCGCGCTTTTGAGATCGGTATTCGCTTGGGTCAGTTCGCTTTACATATCCTCCCTTTGTGAATACTAATACCGACTCTTTCTCTGGAATCAGATCTTCTTCATTTATGGCCTTAACTCCACCTTTTACAACACGTGTTCGGCGGTCATCACCATATTTTTCTTTTATTGAAAGCAGTTCTTCTGAAATTACTTTCAGCATTTTCTTTGGGTTAGCGAGCAATGCTTCGAGTTCTTTGATCAATTCTTGCTTTTCCTTTAATTCTAATTCAACATTCTTCCGCTCAAGACCTGCGAGTTTTTGCAAACGCATTTCCAAAATCGCAACGGCTTGAAGCTCTGAGAATTTGAATTCTTTCATCAAATTCAATTTTGCAAGTTGAGTGTCCTTCGAAGCACGAATAACTGAAATAACTTTATCAATATGATCAAGGGCTTTCTTAAGACCGAGCAATATATGCTCACGATCGCGGGCTTTGCGTAGATCGAATTCGGTTCGTCTTTTTACTACAACTTGTCTGTGGAGAATAAATTCCGAAAGCAAACTCTTGAGTGAAAGTGTCCCAGGTACACCATCGACAAGCGCCACAATATTAAAATTGAAATTTTGCTCGAGTTGTGTGTGCTTGTAAATATAATTGAGGACTTTTTGTGGATGGACATTATTCTTGAGCTCTATCATTATCCGAATATCTTTTGTAGATTCATCACGAAGAGCTTTGATACCTTCGAGCTTCTTTTCTTGGACCAATCCGGCGATTGATTCAATAAGAGTGCTTTTATTCACACGATATGGAATGGAAGTGATTATAATATTGAAAGTTCCTGTTTTTGTCTCGGCAATTTCGGCCTCACCTCGTGTAACAACTCCACCACGGCCTGTTGAGTAAGCATGGACTAGATCTGTGTGTCCATATACAACTCCGCCAGTTGGAAAATCTGGAGCCTTTATGAATTGCATTAAGTCTTCTGTAGTTGCATCTTTATTTTCAATCAAATGTACTGTTGCATCGACAACTTCACCAAGATTGTGTGGAGGAATATTTGTTGCCATACCAACAGCAATACCTAATGTGCCATTTAAAAGTAAGCTTGGAACAGCAGTCGGTAGTACAATCGGCTCTTTACGAGTTTGGTCATAGTTGGGTCGGAAATCAACAGTCTCCTTTTCCAAATCACGAAGAATCTCACCGGAAATTCGTGACATTTTTGCTTCTGTATAACGCATCGCAGCTGCTCCATCACCATCGATTGACCCAAAGTTACCTTGACCAAAAATGAGCGGATATCGATAAGAAAATTCCTGCGCCATACCAACCATTGAGTCATAAACTGCCACATCTCCATGCGGGTGGTACTTTCCGAGCACGTCTCCAACTACCGCTGCTGATTTACGAAAACGAGAAGAATAAGTAAGACCCATTTCATGCATAGCATATAAAATACGGCGGTGAACAGGCTTGAGGCCATCGCGAACATCTGGAAGTGCACGTGAAGTAATAACGCTCATCGCATAGTCAAGATACGCATCTTTCATTTCAGTGCTAATGTTTACACCGATCACATCTTGGTGTACTCCCGCCTCTTCTTTTGGTTCTTCTTTTTTATCTTTTGCCATAAAATTTAATAATTTGCTTCAGTTGGGATTAAGTCAATAACAGTATTATTTTCTGGGACAGGTTTTGTAACCTCTGCAACATCAGTATCACCAGCACTTGCAGTCATCTTAGAATAAGAACCTTTTATAGAATTTACAAAAAGTTCAAATGGTTTCAACTCATTGGAACTTTCTGCCACAATTTCTGTTGTTGAAAAACGTGTAGTCAAACCATAAACCCAGATAAAAACCACAATAATCATTGAACCCATAGTCCAAAGATATAGGATTTTTTTACGATCCTCTTCTGGTTTTGACCTTAATTTTTTTATGTATGTATTCATATAAAATATGTAAATTATTCTAAGACGACGATTTCCCCTTCGCGACCTACTAATTCTTTGACTCTAATAGTAAGCTTATCAACTGCTTTTACAGATTCTTGACCCCCTTCTTTCAAAAAGCTTTTTAATAATTTATCATTATATTCCATTGGAATAATTATTTTTGCTTCAAGTTTTGTCGCAAGTTTGTAAGCTTCCTCAGGGCTTAAAGTTCCAGATTCACCGATTGGCACGAATACAATATCTGGTGCTTCGATTTCATTTAGAGTTTCGGAAGATAGTTTACCTTGTGTAAGTGGACCAAGGAAACAAACTGATATTCCTTCGATGGATAGCGAGTAAATAGTATTTATATATTTCTTCCCTCCAAGCTCGATATCTGTCATCACACCTTTGACAAAGATTCCTTCAACTTCATAATCACCAGGGCCTGAAATTTCTAGAGGTTTTGTTTCGCCGTGAGTGACATTCTCGAATCCATTGTAATCTGGATGGTTTGTTGTAGAGAGCGCTAT